>PVMK01149987.1_pt1 | contig 17094 bp, 20 predicted proteins | sample 1853481 | NCBI WGS metagenome assembly PVMK01 (sample SAMN08533507, study PRJNA380276) | Marine sediment metagenome, whole genome shotgun sequencing project.
TCCTTGCTCAATGCTTTTGACTACCACTCCAGTATTTTCTAGGATTTCAACGGCTTCATAGAACTTTGTTATTGTAGAATTTAGTTTCTGTTTTAGAGTTACATATTCTTCAAAAGAGTTCACAGTAGAGAGGCTCATCTGTAATTGTTGTTCTAGTTTTGTTACATCATTTTTTTTTGCCAAGGCATATTCGAATTTTTTTATCACATCAGGTAGTGCTTTATTTGCTTCATTTGCAGTAAAAAACGAAAACATGTAACTGCTCAGAAAACCTTGATTAAAAATCTTAGGCACAAATTTATTAAGAATTCTCTCAGAAAGATGCACATGAGTGAAGAACAATTAGAGATGCTAATAACCCAAACCATCAATGCTGCAGTAGCAACAATTCCATCTTATCTAAAAGAAATTAAAGAAAATAAAGAGACATTAAAAGTTGAAAACCCACAAGAGTTTGTTTATGGAATTGTTATGGGGATGGCACTTGGCGTGAGTGGTGCAATTCTTAGTGCACAAAAAGAAATGCCAACTGAGGAAGACCAGATGAAAGTCAGAGATTTAGTATACAAATACATACCAGAGATAAGAGAACGAATTTTCAATTGATTAAATTCAATCAAAAAGAAGTAGAATTTCTAGAATTACTAGAGGAGGCAAGAATATGCTACATCTCATGATGACATTCCACATGTAAAACCAGTATCATTTGTATTTCTAGATAATGCGATTCTAGTTGCCACAGATTACAATACAAGAACATTTGCCAATCTCAAATCAAACCCCCCAGACAAGTATTGTAATTGATGTTTACAAATCAGGAAGTCACAAAGCAATATGTATTCAAGGCAAAACAGAGATTGTTGAAAATGGTTTAGAATTTAAGAAATTTTATGATAGATTTTATGAAAAATTTGAATGGGTAAGAAAAGAGCCCTGGAAGGAAAATGAAGCACCATTTTTGAAGATTATTCCAAATAACAAAGTCAGTTGGGGTTTAAACTAGAAAGTTATTTTTTCTTCAATTTGAGAAAGTAGAGTCTGAACAGATATGGGTTTTCTCAGAACAGAGCGAATTCCTAATTTTAGCAATTCATGTTCCTGAGTAGGAGTCATCTCTAATGAACTTACAATTACCACTTTGGATACTTCTGAAGGTCTTCTATGTTTTAGGTCCAACAGAAAATCAACACCACTGTATTTGGGGCATGCACATATCAAGCAGAATCAGATCATAGTCTTTGTAAACTGCCAACTCTAATCCTGCTTTGCCATCAGTAATACTATCAAAATCATAGTTTTTAGTAGCCAAAATATCTGCAAAAATTTGACTTATTTCAGGAACATCTTCAACATGAAGTATTCGCATACCATATGAAATAGAGTAGAATTGATAAAAGCAAGTTTGCCCATTTGAACAAGCTACAACAGATAAAAGAAAAACAATTAAGATGTGGAAAAAATATGAAACCATATTGTCTAATAAGATAAAATGCTCTCACATTCTAGTTGCAAAACAAAGTGAGTCACTTGTAATTTTAGAGAGGATCAAAAATGGTGAAAAATTTGGAAAGTTGGCAAAAGAGTTGTCAATTGATTCAGGGAGTGGGAAAAAAGATGGAAATTTAGGCTATTTCACAAAGGGTATGATGGTAAAACCATTTGAGGAAGTTGCATTCAAACTCCAAATTGGAGAAATTTCAGAACCTGTAAAAACAGAATTTGGATATCACATCATCAAAAGACTAGGATAGTTTTATTGCAGAGATTTTGATTTTTTTATCTTTTCAAAATCATCGTCAATTTTCTGACTAATTTTCTTATAATCAGCACGAATTTCTTTATGAAGTTCTTTTTCTTTCTGAAGCAATTCTCTCATCTCTTTTGATTTATCAGTATTTGATGTCAACAAACTATGATTTCTAGGAATAGTTTAGAAGGTGATTATCAATTTTCATACCTAAAAAACAAAAATAAAATACACAACATTTTTTGAGTTTTAAAATAGGGATAATCATGGCAGTAATGACAGAAAAAACACTAGAAGAGATTCTTTCATACCTAGAAAAATCTATTGATAATTTAGCAAAAGAGGCATTTAAGAATCTAGAATTTGATGAAGGATTTCAAGGTGTAGAAAATTTTCTTCAAAACCAGTTTGATATCAGACTAGAAAATTTACTATTAGCAAAAAGCAGTAGTATTCATCATTTAGAATCAGGAATGAAAAATAAAAGTAATTCAGAGAAAGCAGAAGATTTTAGAACAAATTTCTAAAAAATATAAAAATTAGATAAAAGCATCTAGTCCTGTTTTTTGAGATTCAGTTTGTTGATTTTTCTCCAAAACTTGAGTCATCTTATCACCCATAGATTTAGCAGCTAACATCTTTCTTTTTCCTATCCAATAATATCTCTCATCAATAGTATTTTTTGGCAATAAGTACTACAAGTTTACCAGTATCTTTTCGTCCAGTCCTTCCTCTTCTTTGGATAAATCTAATAGAGCTTGGTACATTATCATAGAAAATTACCTGATTAACTTCAGCAATGTCTAGTCCTTCTTCTCCAACACGTGTTGCAACTAGTACTCGAAATAGTCCATCTCTAAATTTTTGCACAGTCTCAATTTGTTTTTTTTGTTTTAGGCCAGTTTTCACCTGCCTTCCCAATTAAAATTCCTGCAGAAATTCCCAGCTCAGTTAGTTTAGTGAAGATCAAATCAACAGAATCACGATAGCTTGTAAAAATCAAAGCTTTCCCAGGGACAGATTCAATAATTTCTTTTAGTTTAGGAATCTTTGAATGCTCGATTCCTCTAGATTGAGCTTCTTTAGCAAGATGTACTGCTCTTGTAAAATTTGGATCAACCTCAAAGAGCTCTTTGACTCCTGCACCTTTTTTTGCTCGTGCACGCTCACAGAATTTTAGAAAAGGAGTGATTCCATGAGCTTCTAGTATGTTTAACGCATAATGAATTCTAATTGCAGTAAAGAGAGGTTTTGCAGAACGTCTATTCTGATTTAATACAAACTGCCTGATTCTAAGCAGAGCAGAAAGAGATTGTTGTTCAGCTAAACGAATGCCATTCTTTCTTAGAACATCATATCTTTCATCTAATGCTAATTTCAATAACGTTTGAATTGACTTTAATTCTGGTGGAAGTTCTACATTAATCCATTCAGTATTAGTTTCTTGGATGTATGGTTTTACATCAGGGCTATCTTCGGTTCTTTCAGCCACACTTGTAATTCTGAGTCTTGTTAGAATCTCAGTTGCTTTTTCCTTTTCACTTGGAAGAGTTGCAGTCATTCCCACAAGTCTAGCAGAACAATTCTCAAATCGTTCTGCAATTCCAGAATATGCATAGTCACCAACAGTTCGATGTACCTCATCAAAGATTACAAGATTGAATTGTTCAGGAGATACAATTTCTCTTTTCAAATCATTTCGAGTAATTTCAGGAGTAGCACAAATTACACTATTACCCCAAAGTTTTGTTCGTTTTTGAATAGGATCCTCACCTGTAATTAATGAGATATCATCCAAAGTAAGATTTGCTTTTAAAAATTCGTAGTGTTGGTGTACCAAAACTCTGGTTGGAGCCAAAAACAATACTCCACCTGTACCTTTTGAGAGATATTCTACAATTACCTGCAGTGCAACTGCAGTCTTTCCAAGGCCAGTAGGCAAAACAACAATACAATTTTCTTTAATTGCCTGATTTGCAAGATTCACTTGATAATCTCGTTTCTCTATAGAATTTTTTTGAACATACTTTTTCTCAATGTATTGAGTCATTATACAAAGAAAAATCAGAATTTATGGATTTTATGCTTTTGTATAGCAAAATGCTATCTATTACTCAATTCTCAACATCGATAAAACAACAAAATTTCAGCTAGCGTGAACCATATATTGAGCAGACAAACAGGATTTGTGTGACTAGTTCTTTTGATAGACCAGGTTGGGATGAATACTTTATGTTGCAAGCAGAGCTGGCAAAACTTCGTTCAAACTGTATAACGAGACAAGTTGGTGCAGTAATTGTTAGGAACCACAGACAGCTGGCAACAGGATATAATGGAACTCCTCCTGGAATCAAAAATTGTTTTGATGGAGGATGTAAGAGATGCCAACTGCGGATGGAGGGGAAAATAAAATCAGGGGAATCACTTGACAGATGTCTTTGTAATCACGCAGAAGCTAACGCCATAATGCATTGTGCAATTTTAGGAATTGAGGCAGGCGCAGAAGGTGCAATTCTGTATACAACCTTTGTTCCATGCCTAGAATGCACTAAAATGGCAATAACAATCGGAATTAGAAAATTTGTTTGCCTTGACTCTTATCCAGAAACTGATTTTGGTTTGTTAGAAGAAGCAAGAGTGGAGGTAGTTCATTTAGACAAAGAAAAAATCAAGTCATGGGCAAAAAAACTAATTGATAAAAATGTCTGATGAGAATAAACAAAAATCATTCAGTAAAAGAGAGAGAAATAAAATTCGCAATATGGAAACATCTATGCTGGTATCAGCAACTTATGACAGAGAAAAAAATGGGGCAGTTTTAAAATTCTATAATCCAAAAACAGAAGAATTACGGTTATGGTCAGATGAAACGGAACATTATCCTTATTGTTATTCAAGATTGATAGATGATGAATTACCATCTGATATTGTAGAACGAGAAGATGTTAGAGAGATCAAAACTGTTCAAAAATATGATTTGCTTAAAGATAAAGAAATAGACATGTCACAAATAATTGCAGCTAATCCACTTGCCATAGGAGGATCGATTGGAGACAGAAGTATTAGAAATCAAATTGAAACTTGGGAATCAGATATCAAATATTATGAAAACTATCTTTATGATAAAAAACTGATTGTTGGCAAATATTACAAAATCATAGATGGTGAAATTAAAGAAGAAAATTTAGAAATTTCTAATGAAGTTAAACTTGCATTGAAGAGTTTGCTGTGGGATAAAGTTGACAGTGACAGTATGGTTGATGGTGAGCAATTCAAGAAATTTGTTTTAGAGTGGGCAGATCTACTAAATCAACCAATTCCAAAAATAAAGAGACTAAGTGTAGACATTGAAGTAGAAGCAGTAGTTGGACGAATTCCTGATCCTAAAATTGCAGAGAAAAAAGTAACTGCAATTGGATTCAAAGGAACAGATGGATTTGACCAGATTTTTGTGCTCAAAACAGAGGGAACAGAAGAAGGAGTAAACGAACTGGGCCAAAATATCAAGATAGTCTTCTATGATGCGGATAAAGAAAAAGAGATGATACAAGACGCATTTGACATTATCAAAGAGTTTCCATTTGTTGTTACATACAATGGTGATGAATTTGATTTGCCATATCTTTACAACAGGGCAGATAGACTCGGAATCAAAAATGCAGACAACCCGCTATACATGATGAGGGATTCTGCAACACTAAAGCGCGGGGTTCATCTAGATTTGTACAGAACCTTTTCAAATCGTTCATTTCAAATCTATGCATTCAGCCAAAAATATACAACCTTTTCACTAAACAGCGTCTCAAAAGCTTTGCTTGGCAAAGAAAAGATAGATTACGGATTAGAGTTTGATCAGTTAACCCTCTACCAAACTGCAAATTATTGTTACAATGATGCTCTTCTGACATATGAGCTCACCAGTTTCAACAATGATTTGCTGATGAACCTTCTTGTAATTATTGCAAGAATTGGAAGAATGCCAATTGATGATATTGCAAGGATGGGAGTGTCTCAATGGATTAGAAGTTTGTTTTATTATGAACACAGAAAAAGAAATTATTTAATTCCAAAAAGAGAAGAGCTTGAAAGAAGATCAGAGGGGGTTCTATCAGATGCAGTAATAAAAGATAAAAAATTCAGAGGAGGTCTTGTAATTGAACCAAAAAAAGGAATTCATTTTGACGTAGTTGTCATGGATTTTGCAAGTCTATATCCCAGCATTATCAAAGTTAGGAACATATCATATGAGACAGTGAGATGTACTCATGAAGAATGCAAGAAAAATACAATCCCGCAAACAAATCATTGGGCATGCTCAAAGAGAAATGGACTTACATCAATGATTATTGGTTCACTAAGGGATTTGAGAGTGAATTACTACAAGAGTCTATCAAAAAAAGAAACGCTAACTGATGAACAAAGACAGCAATATACTGTAGTCAGTCAAGCACTCAAGGTAATTCTAAATGCCAGTTATGGCGTTATGGGTGCAGAAATATTCCCATTGTATTTTCTTCCTGCAGCAGAGGCAACAACTGCAATTGGAAGACATACAATTTTAGAGACAATTAAAAAATGCGAAGAGGGAGGTATTGAAGTTCTATATGGAGATACAGATTCAATATTTCTCAAAAAGCCAACTGAAGAGCAAATTAAACAAGTGATAGTACAAGCAAAAAAAGACCACGGGGTAGATTTAGAGATTGATAAAACATACAGATATTGTGTACTAAGTAATAGAAAGAAAAATTATCTTGGCGTAACAAAAGAAGGAAAAGTAGATGTTAAAGGACTTACAGGAAAGAAATCACACACCCCAGCATTTATCAAAAAATTATTTTATGAATTGTTAGATGTATTATCCAAAGTTCAAACAATGGATGATTTTGCGAAAGCAAAAATTGAAATTTCAGAAAAGATTGCAATATGTAGCAAAAAGGTAGAAGCAAAAGAAATACCAGTAGAAGACTTGACATTTAATGTAATGCTTAGCAAAGCACCATCAGAATATGTAAAGACAATTCCTCAACATATCAGAGCTGCAAGACAATTAGAAACAATAAGGGAGATAAAAAGAGGAGACATTATTTCATACATCAAAATTCTAAACAAACCAGGAGTAAAGCCAGCAGAGATGGCAAAAAAAGAAGAGATGGATTCAAAAAAATACATGGAGTTTTTAGAATCAACACTAGAGCAAATAACATCATCAATGGACTTGGATTTTGATACAATTTTGGGAAAACCAAAACAAACAGGACTGGACGAATTTTTTTGGAGTTAGTGTAAAATATGGAAGTTGACGGAATTCTACTGACCCTACTTGGAACTGCAGCTGGAGTGTTAATTCTTACTGGATGGGTAGAGCAAATTTACAAAGGATACAAAACAAAGAGCCTGAAAGATGTTTCAAAATTTCTAATGATCTTTATTTCTGCTGGAGCAATCTTGTGGTTAATTTATGGAATCATAGTATCAGATGTGTTTATCATAGGCACAAATATTGCAGCAATAGTTCTGATGATGATAGTACTTACAATGAAGAAAAAATATGACATGCAAACAAAAACACCCAAAGTCTAATCAAGGATTAAATAAATGAAAAAGGTTCAAAGAAAGATGTTTGTAATAAATTGTAAGAATTATGAAGAAATTTCAGGAGAAAAAATTATTAAATTTATAAAAATAGCAGAAAAAGTATCTAAAAAATACAAAGTAAAAATTGCAATTGCGCCACCACAACATCTTATCGGACTAGTTGCAAATAGTTCAATACAAATTTTAGCACAACATATTGATGATTCTAAAGTAGGAAGTACAACAGGTTTTGTAATTCCAGAATTATTAAAAAAATCCAAAGTTAATGGATCATTAATCAATCACAGTGAACATAGAATTTCAAGCAAAGAGATACAAAAATTGGTTTTAAAATTAAAAGAATTAAAGATGACATCAATTGTATGTGTGAAAGATGTTGCAGAAGTTAAAAAGTTTGTAAAACTAAATCCAGATTATATTGCAATAGAACCACCAGAACTTATTGGTTCAGGAAAGGCAGTTTCTAAAGAAAAACCAGAGTTAATCGCAAAAGCTGCAAAGGCAGTAAAGAATACAAATACAAAACTACTTTGTGGTGCAGGAATTGTTTCTGGAGAAGATGTTGCAAAAGCATTAGAACTAGGATCAAAAGGAATTCTAGTTGCAAGTGGAATTATCAAAGCAAAAAATTGGAATAAAATAATTTCTGAGTTTGCTGAGGCATTGGTTTAAAAAGCCAAAAAATTTACAAAAATTTGTATGTCAAAAACAAAACCAGTTTATGCATTTGAAGAAGCAGATAGTAAAAATAGAATGCTGCTAGGCGGAAAAGGTGCAGGATTAAGCGAGATGACTCGATTAAAACTTCCAGTACCTCCAGGATTTATCATTACAACTGAAGTTTGTAACAAGTATTATGAAAATAATGGAAAACTATCCAAAGATGTGATGCCATTAGTAATGAAAAATATTGCAAAAATGGAAAAAAAGACAGGTAAAAAATGGAATTCAACAAAAAATCCACTATTAGTTTCAGTGCGTTCTGGTGCAGCTATCTCAATGCCAGGAATGATGGATACAATTTTGAATTTAGGGTTAAATGAAAAAACAGTAGAAGGATTTGCTGAACAGACAAAAAACCCACGCTTCTCATGGGATTCGTATAGGAGATTTATTCAGTTATTTGGCAAAGTTGTATTTGGAGTAAATGATGAAAAATTTGATCATGTCTTAGACTCTGCAAAAACCAAACAGGGAGTAACAGAGGATAGTAAACTAAACGTTGAATCATTAAAGAAAATTGTATCAGAATATAAAAAAATCTGTGAGACGCATACAAAGAGAAAGTTTCCAGATGCCCCTAACGAACAATTAGGATTAGCAATAGAGGCAGTATTCAAAAGCTGGATGGGGGAAAGAGCAATAGTTTATCGTGAAAAAAACAACATTACAAAAAACATTGCTAATGGAACTGCAGTAAATGTTGTCACAATGGTATTTGGAAATATGGGAGATGATAGTGCAACAGGAGTTGTATTTACAAGAAATGGTAGTAATGGTAAAAAAGAGTTGGAAGGTGAATATCTAATTAATGCTCAAGGAGAAGATGTGGTTGCAGGAGTTAGAACCGGAAAGAATATTGATTTATTAAAAAAAGATATGGAAAAATCTTACAAAGAATTAAGTAATGCATGTGCAAAATTAGAGAAACATTTCAGAGAGCCACAAGACATTGAATTTACTATTGAGCAAGGTAAATTCTATCTATTACAAACAAGAACTGCAAAGATGAGTGCAGCCGCACTTGTAAAAACATCAGTTGATATGGTAAAAGAAAAATTAATTGATAGAAATAAAGCACTTACAAGAATTCCGGCACAACAATTAGAAGCATTACTTCATAGAACAATGGATGAATCAAAGATTAAAAATTATAAACAATTAGCAAAAGGAATTGCAGCATCGCCAGGAGCTGCAAGTGGAATTGTAATATTTAATGTAAAAAAAGCAATTGAATTAGGAGAAGCAGGAAAAAAAGTTATTCTAATAAGAAAAGAGACAAAACCAGAAGATGTTCCCGCATTCTTCTCAGCAGAAGGGATTTTGACTAGTTTAGGAGGAAAATCATCTCATGCAGCAATTGTCTCAAGAGGAATGGGAAAACCATGCATAGTAGGATGTTCAGAATTAAAAATTAATTATGATGACAATACATGCACTGCCAATGGAACAACCATCAAAGAAGGAGAGACAATTTCTATAGATGGAAGTGTAGGTACTGTCTTTGTTGGAGAGATTCCAACAGTAGAGCCAAAAGTCACAAAAGACTTTGAGCAAATTTTAGAATGGGCACAAAAAACAAAAACATTAGGAATTAGAGCAAATGCAGATACACCAGAAGGTGCAAAACTTGCAAGAAAGTTTGGAGGTCAAGGAATTGGTTTGTGTAGAACAGAGAGAATGTTCAATGGAAGTGACAGAATTGGTTTGTTTGTGGATATGATAATGGCTGAAAACATTGAGGAGAGAACCAAAGTTCTAAAAAAATTAGGGCATCTACAAAAAAGTGACTTTATTGAAATTCTAAAGGCGATGGAAGGATATGAAGTTACAATTAGATTATTAGATCCACCATTGCATGAATTCTTGCCAAATCCTGAAGAACTTGCAGAAAAAATTCACAAATTAGAATTAAAGAAAGCAACAAGCGAAATTAAAGAAGCAAAAAATATTCTAAAAAGAGCAAGAGAGCTTGCAGAAATAAACCCAATGATGGGACATAGAGGAGTAAGAGTTGGAATTACATATCCAGAAATTTATGAAATGCAGATTCGTGCAGTTTTTGAGGCACTAGTGGAATTAACTAAAAAGAAAGTAAAAGCTCATCCACAAATTATGATTCCACAGATTAGCAGTATTGCTGAATTAAACCACATTAAGAAAATTTATGATTCAATCAAAAAGGAGATGGAAATTAAACACAAAATGAAACTAACAATTAACTTTGGAACTATGATTGAAGTGGTAAGAGCAGCATTAACTGCAAATGAGCTTGTAAGTACAGCTGAATTCTTTAGTTTTGGCACAAATGACTTGACACAAGGAACATTTAGTTTCAGCAGAGAAGATGTAGAAGGAAAATTCCTTCCAGAATACATGGAAAAAGAACTGCTTGAAAGAAATCCATTCCAGTCAATTGATGAGAATGGTGTTGGAAGTTTGATGAAAATAGGCATTGCTCATGGACGTAAAGCCAGACCAAATATGGAAATTGGAATATGTGGAGAACATGGAGGAGATCCAAACTCTATCAAGTTCTGCCATGCTGAAGGCCTTAGTTATGTAAGTGCATCACCACATAGAATTCCAATTGCAATAGTTGCAGCAGCCCAAGCAGCAATCGAGCAACCAAAAAAATCAAAGAAGAAGTAAACCGAGAAAAACTCTAAAGAGTTTTTGTTAATGAAATTTAAGTTGTGGAAGTATTACAGAAAACAAAATTCCTGCACCAATTAATGATATGCCAGCAATAAGCCAACCCCGAAGACCCATACAATATCTTGTTAATTTTATAAATAAATCTTGGCGTACTAGAGAATTAGATTCACAGTCATGACTCTAAGAACTTGATAGTGACACTTTTAGATCATTACTACATAAAAAATCAAATGGCAGAACACGTACAAACTTGGAGAAAAAAACTACGACTGCAAGAACTTATGAATACTGCAAGGCAAGAACTAGAATCAGGCAAAGAGATTGCCCTAGTTTATGAAATATTAGATGAACAAATGCAAGAACGATGGAATTTAGTGAGTAGTACTAGAAAACAATACCTTGAGAACATAAACAAAATACTAACAAATCAATATGTCTTAGTGATTTGAAATAGAGTTTTTCAGAAATTTTAAAATCAGCATCAAGATTCGTCTGGGTCTTCATCAGAGCATCTGCTAGGTCTAACAGGGATGTAGATGATGTTTTTACCGCCTATCATGGTTTTGAATAATTTTAATTATCATAAAAGGGATTGGTAGAAATCGTTCATGCGACTCATCAGTCACGAATTTGATAAGATAGAATTAGCTGTGAAAATTAGAAATTTCGATTGATTTTGAAATGTATAGTCAAAAATTATTTGATTGTTATTAAGATTACTACTATCTTCTAGTTAATTTCTAAATATAAAAAATTAGAAAAAATAGTTCGGGTATGAAAATCAAGTCAAACTATCTAGTTTATAGTACACTTTTGAGCATAATTTTACTTTCAAGCATATCAACAAATGAATCTATTCAAGTATTTGCACAAACAGTAGATACTAAATTTACAGTGAGAAATGCTGATCAGTTTAGTAAAGATCCTTTTGCAAAATCATTACTTGAAAAAATAGAACAAATGAAGCAAAGACTAGCTGTAGTTGAAGAAGCAAAAAAGAAACAACAAGAACATCAAAAGTTCATTGATCAACAAAGAGAACTAGTAAAACAAAAACTAGCGCAAGATCTTAACAGAATGCATGACAAATACAAGGACAATACACCAAAGGCATCATTTACTAGTTTTGTTTCCTCAAAACCTATCGAAACTCATAACGTCTACTGGGATATGTTCAATTATCAACAACAAAAAGTAATTGATGCACGAAAGGCAATGAAAACAGTTCTTGAAAATGGAGGTTCTCTACAAGATGCAAGAAATGCATATCACAATGAAGCTGCAATCAAACGTGTGACATTAATTGATATTACAAAAAATCTGAATGTAAAATATGGATTAGCAGATGAAAAAGTACAGTCTGCCTTTGACAAGTATGGAAAATTGCCAAGATACGATTAGCTAGTTTGCCAAAACATGTTTGCAGAAAAAATGAAACCAAGCCAAATAACAATATTAGGAGGTATGGTCAGAAGGCTTTGATTCCAATAATTAATAGAAAAAAATTGTGGATAACTATCGGTATGTATGATAAATTACATCCGTCAATGTTAGATTTTTGTTTTCACTATAACCCAGTCTTTTAGCCTCAATAATTCATAGTTATTCTCTCATGATTTGCAATATGTTAGGATGTGATACCGAAGCGTATGCACAGGTAATGTTTTATCACTTTGAGCAGGGGAGTCAAAGACCCTACTGTAGGCAAATCATGAGGTTTTGCATTAATCATGCCAAACTGATTAGTAGAGATGAGAATTTTATCAGGATTCAGGTATTGAATTGAGAAGAATAGAGATCGATATTATTGATAGAGACTATCTTGATTTTCTCTCAATTTGTATTGAGGAGGATCTTTCAGTAGAAGCAAAGCTAAAAAATATCATTTTGTATCATCTAATTACTTTTAGGAATAGAAAAAAGGTCAAGAATCAAAAGTTGTTTTATTGAAAAATAGTTCAGTTTAGATTTTTTTGAAATTAAGTAATACTGGATAATATCATACATAAGATTAAGTGTAACTAATCTCATATATACCAGATAAAACTACTAAACGAAATGCTGCCTAGAATTGACTCCATAAAACAGATTAGGCAAAAAATAGGCATTACTCAGAAAAAACTAGCCATAATGACAGGTGTTAGTACATCTATGATTAACCAGATAGAATCAGGAAGAAGCCAGCCAAGTTACAATACTGCAAAGAAAATTTTTGAAAATCTGGCAAAACTAGAAGGAGAATCATCATCACACACTGCGGGGGATTTTTGCAGTAAAGACATTGTAAGACTAAAGCCAACAAATACACTTCATGATGCAATCAAAAAGATGCATCAATTGTCAATTAGTCAGATTCCTGTTTTTAGCAATTCAGAAATTGTAGGTGTAGTATCTGAAGACGGAATTATAAAACAATTAGCAGACATAGGGGAAATAGAATTGAAAAAAGCTAAACTAGCAGACACTATGGATCCTGTTCCACCAATAGTAGACTATGATACTCCAGCAAATGTACTTGTGCCATTAATTAGATACTCTAAATGCATTCTAGTTTCAAAGAAATCAAAGATTGTAGGAATTATTACAGCATCTGATACTCTAAAGATGATGGAATAATTATTTAGGATGAGAGCAAAGTTCTGCCAGTACACCATAAAGTGATTTTGGATGAATAAAAGTAACTTTGGTTCCTGCAGAACCAGGTCTTATTTTACCTAAGAACTGTATTCCACAACCCTCCATTCTTTCTACTTCACCTTCAATGTTATCAGTTTCCAATGCCATATGATGTAGTCCTTGTCCTTTTTTATCCAAGAATTTTTTAATTGGACTAGAGTCATTTGTTGGCTGCATTAATTCTATTCTACCGTTTTCTAAATGAATGATAGCTACTTTGACTCCTTCTGATTCGACTGTTTCAAATTCTACATTATCAACACCTAATGCTTGCTGATACACTTTAGCTGATTCTTCTACATCATTTACTGCAATTGCAATATGATCAATCTTCATCTAAAATACCTCTTTTGGACGATACTCACCAAATACTTCACGGAATGTATTGCTAATCTCACCAGTAGTGGCAAACGCTTTGGCAGCTGTAACGATATATGGCATAAGATTCTCTTCTGTCTCGGCTGCACTCTTCATTGCAGAAAGTGCTTTTCTCCCATTTCTTTTTGTCTCTAGATGATCGTAATGCTTTGAGTGCTTTTTTCTGTTGAATCTCAACTTCACCACCAACTCGAAGCAAGTCTGGTTGTTTTTCTTCTTCAGAGTACTTGTTTACACCAACTAGAATTCGCTCACCGTTATCTGCCTCTTTCTTTAGACGATAGGCATTTTGTCGGATTTCTGATTGGAAAAATCCCTTCTCAATGGCTCTAACAGAACCACCCATTTTTTGAATTTTTTTGAGATATTTCCATACACCGTCCTCAATTTGATCACACAAATCTTCAAGATAGTAGGAACCAGCCAATGGATCAGCAGTCTTTGTAATGCCGCTCTCATGGGCTACAATTTGCTGTGTTCTTAGCGCAATTTTTGCTGATTCCTGTGTAGGAAGGGCCAAAGCCTCATCTCTAGAATTAGTATGAAGGGATTGTGTACCGCCAGCAACTGCCGCCATTGTTTGAATTGCAACACGAACTATGTTGTTATTTGGTTGCTGTGCAGTTAGTGATTCGCCACTAGTTTGAGTATGGAATTTTAGTTGTAAAGAACGTGGATTTTTTGCATGAAACATTTCTTTCATGATTTTAGCATAAACTTTACGTGCAACTCTAAACTTTGCAACTTCCTCAAAGAATTCAATAGTACAACAAAAGAAGAATGATAATCGTGGTGCAAAATCATCAATCTTTAATCCCTTATCCAAACAAGTTTGGATATAGGCAATGGCATTTGCCAATGTAAATGCAACTTCTTGTGTTGCAGTACAGCCAGCTTCTCTCATGTGATAGCCAGAAATTGAAACAGGATACCAAGATGGTACTTTTTCTGCACAGTATTCTATCATGTCACCAATTAATCGCATTGATGGTTGTGGCGGATAAATGTAGGTGTTTCTGGCAATGTATTCTTTTAAAATATCATTCTGAGTTGTACCACGAAGTTCATGACTTTTGAATCCCTGTGATTCGCCAACTGCAATATAGTATGCAAGTAATGTTGATGCAGTTGAGTTAATGGTCATCGATGAACTGACCTTTCCAAGTGGAATGCCATCAAAGGCAATCATCATATCTTTAATCGATGTAATTGATACGCCGACTTTACCTACTTCGCCTTCTGCTTGTATGGAATCTGAATCATAACCAATCTGAGTTGGCAAGTCAAATGCCATACTAAGACCTGTTTGCCCTTTTTCAAGCATGAATTTGAATCGTTCATTGGTGAGTTTAGCATCACCAAAACCAGAATACTGTCGCATAGTCCAAAATCTTTCACGAAACATTCCAGGATGAATTCCTCTAGTAAATGGATATGTTCCTGCATCTTCTGTTGGTCTCTTTTTAGAAGGTTGATAGATTCGCTTTACTAGAAAAGTAGAATCTGTGAATATTTTCTTTTCAGGTGTTTTTGATTTTTTTGCCGCCATTTTATCACTTTAACAAAGATTTTGTAATTTTTTCTCCAGCTTCAAAGGGGTCAATACTTTTTGTTTGTAATTTTTTAAGATAATTTGAAAATATTTTATCAGAATCTAACATAACATCAACCTTTTCTTTGAAGTTGTTTAAAACAATATCTTTTAGTTCGGCTTCAAGTCGCTGCAAGTCTTTGTCTTTCTTTGATTTCTTTTTGGATTTCATCAAATCCTTAAGGGTTTTTGCAAATTTTGTAATTCCAGTATTCTTTTTCACAGATGTTTTTAGAATTATTGGATTTCGTTCTGTACCTCCAATATAGTCTAATACTGCATCAAATAGTTGATTTGTTCCACTTAGGTCACTTTTGTTTACAATATAGACATCTCCAATTTCAGTTAGACCAGCTTTGATTGTTTGAATGCTATCACCAGTGTTAGGATTGAACACCACTACTGTAATGTCTGCAATGTTTGAGATTTCAACTTCAGTTTGCCCAGCTCCAACACTTTCAATAATTATTGGATTGAATCCAGAATATTCTAAAATGCGAATACTATTTCGTAATGAGTTGGATATTGCACCAGTTGCACCTCGTGATGCAATACTTCGAATATATGTTCCAGAGTCAGTTGATTCAGTCATTCTAACTCTATCACCTAATATTGCCCCGCCAGTAATATGACTAGTTGGATCAATTGCCAATACAGCAGGTTTTGTGCCTAATTTTTTCATAGCAATTACAGTTTTGTCAATCAAAGAACTTTTTCCAGAACCGGCAGGTCCAGTAATACCGATAATCATAGAGTTGCCAGTATCTTTGAAAATTTTCTTTAAGAGTTTTTTTGCTTCCTTTGGATCATTTTCAACTATACTGATTGCTTTTGCAATTGCCCCACGCTTTCCTTTCTTTAAATCAGCAAGCAAAACCAATACAGTAAGATTTCAGAGGTGCAATAAAATGTTGTACCCGATCTAGGGTCTAGAATAGATTACTGAAGGAACAGGTTCATCAAGTGGATGAATCTCAGTTTTTAGTTGAATGTGACCAAACTCTTCATGTTCAATTTCCAAAACTACTGGATGAATGACCCAACCATATTTTGGCTCATTTGGAAATGGAACAATCTCAATAAACTCTGAATCAGAAAATGTTTTTTGAAAAGTTTCCTCCATTCCAAGAATTTCCATGACAACAGAATTTGTTTTATCAGATTTATCAAAATAAGAAATTTCAACATGACCTGAATCATAGTATACTGCCTCTATCTGAAAGGTTTGGCGAAGAATGTCTTTGTCGTCAGTTCCACCACCTGCAAGAAAGATTATTGCTAAAACAGTAATTATACCAAGAGAGATTGCAGGCACAATTTTTCTGGCCATACTGCTAGTTTTTGAATTCTTTTTTTATATTTCGTAAGAATTTGGAGTGAATTCGAATTCGCTCTATTGTTTGAGCTTGTGTTCTTTCTGTTCCAGGGGTAGGATTAGACTTGAAAAATCGCTTGATGTCTTTTTCCATAGAGTCATCTGCAATTAACGCAATACTTGCTACAATTCTATTGAACAGAGGATTGCCACTACCAACTTTTTTGCTTAGCTTTGCCCCAATTTTTCTTTAGCCATGGCCACAAAATCTTTTTTCCGTATGGGTTGGCAGCTACTCTCATTATAGGTAATTGCATGTTTTGAGATCTGACCTCGGATGTCAAAGAGAATTGTAATGTCTTGATCAAAAGTTTTTCATCACGAAAACTGCACATTGCACCTAAGAATCTC
>PVMK01124667.1_pt1 | contig 17088 bp, 12 predicted proteins | sample 1853481 | NCBI WGS metagenome assembly PVMK01 (sample SAMN08533507, study PRJNA380276) | Marine sediment metagenome, whole genome shotgun sequencing project.
ATCGAGTAAGGAACTTGCTCGACCGGGGACGGTCTATTGACCGCCCCCTGGACCGACCAGCCGAACCGCTTAAATTAGCAGTTCGGCTTCGTCGTCTAAGTAAAGGATTTAGGCCAGTAGCTCAATTGGCAGAGCAGCGGTCTCCAAAACCGCAGGTTGGGGGTTCGATTCCCTCCTGGCCTGCCATTATATGGCAGGAATGAAGGGGGCAGATTTATGAATCTGCCGTCAAAAGGATAGATTCAATGAGTGTGGAAACAACCGCGAGCCGGTTCGACACGGCCAAGTGGATTATCGTATTTGCTCTGGTGGCAGTGGCGGTGGTGGGCAACAGTTACTTTGCCGACCAGTCACTGTTGTACCGTGTGCTGGGCATTGTCGCGATTGCTGCTGTAGCCGGCCTGGTGGCCCTGCAAACGGCCAAGGGTGCCGCCTTATGGGTGTTGGTAAAAGGATCGCGGACAGAGATTCGCAAGGTGGTCTGGCCTACACGCCAGGAAACCGTACAAACCACCATGATTGTGGTGGTCTTTGTGGTGTTGGTGGCGCTGCTGCTGTGGGGGCTGGATTCTCTCCTCGGTTGGCTGGTGTCGCTGGCAATTGCTTAACAAACGAAACAAGGGTTAGCTGATGGCAATGCGTTGGTATGTCGTTCACGCCTATTCAGGGTACGAGAAGAAAGTCGCGGCTGCCCTGCAGGAGCGTATAGAGCTGCACAAAATGCAGGATCGCTTTGGTCAGGTACTGGTGCCTACAGAGGAAGTGGTAGAGATGCGCGGCGGCCAGAAACGCCGCAGCGAGCGCAAGTTCTTCCCGGGTTACGTACTGGTGCAAATGGAACTGGGTGATGATACCTGGCACCTGGTAAAGGAAACACCGCGTGTGCTGGGTTTTATTGGCGGCAAGGCAGGTGCCCCGGCCCCGATTACCGAAAAGGAAGCCGAGACGATATTACAGCGGGTTGAAGAGGGCGTGGAAGCACCCCGGCCCAAGACCCTGTTCGAGCCCGGCGAGATGGTGCGGGTGGTCGACGGACCTTTCAACGACTTTAATGGTGTCGTGGAAGACGTTAACTACGAAAAAAGCCGCCTGAATGTGGCGGTACTGATTTTTGGACGTTCCACTCCGGTGGAGCTGGAATTTGGTCAGGTCGAGAAGGCCTGACCGCGAAGTCGTTTTATAGGGGACAGACCCCATTTTTCACGCGTAAATAATGCGTGAAAAGGAGTTGCTCCATGAAAAATGGGGTCTGTCCCCTATAAAACGTTAAACCACAATGGGGAGCCCGCGTAGGGGAATCTACAACGGCGTTTGCACCCGGGAGTTAGTGAAATGGCTAAGAAAGTCGAAGCTTATATCAAGCTGCAGGTGCCTGCTGGCCAGGCCAACCCCAGTCCTCCTGTAGGGCCGGCGTTGGGTCAGCACGGTGTCAACATCATGGAATTTTGCAAGGCGTTCAACGCCGAGACCCAGGGTACTGAGCCCGGTTTGCCGATTCCTGTAGTGGTTACGGTCTACAGTGACCGCTCTTTCACGTTTATCAAGAAAACCCCGCCGGCTTCTGTTTTGCTGCGTAAGGCAGCCAGAATCAACAAGGGTTCAGGCACGCCTAACACGCATAAGGTTGGTGTGGTGAATCGCGCCCAGCTGGAAGATGTTGCGACCCAGAAGTGGCCTGATCTTACCGCCGCCGACATGGATGCGGCGGTGCGCACTATCGCGGGCAGCGCTCGCTCTGCCGGTATTGAAGTTGAGGGGGTGAAGTAATGGCCAAGTTATCCAAGCGCGTGAAGGCGTTTAAAGAGAAGGTCGACCCCACCAGGGCTTACCCGCTGGACGAGGCGGTCAGCCTGCTGAAAGAATTCTCAACAGTGAAGTTCAACGAGACTGTTGAAATCGCGGTCAACCTGGGTATCGACGCGCGTAAATCCGACCAGGCTGTACGCGGCGCGACTACCCTGCCACACGGCACTGGTAGCGACGTTCGCGTTGTCGTTTTCACCCAGGGTGAAGCCGCTGAGAAAGCCAGGGCCGCAGGTGCGGACCTGGTGGGCATGGAAGAGCTGGCAGAGCAGATCAAGGGCGGCATGATGGACTTTGATGTCGTTATCGCCTCGCCTGACGCGATGCGTGTGGTCGGCCAGCTGGGTCAGTTGCTGGGCCCCCGTGGCCTGATGCCCAACCCCAAGACAGGCACGGTGACCCCGGATGTCGAGACCGCGGTGAAAAATGCCAAAGCCGGTCAGATTCGTTACCGCACCGACAAGAACGGCATCATCCACGGTGGCATCGGCAAGATCAATTTTGAGCTTGATGCCATTCGCGGCAACCTGGAAGCGGTTCTGGCGGACCTGAGAAAGGCCAAGCCGGCTGCGTCCAAGGGTATATATATGAAGAAGATAACCCTGGCTACCACTATGGGGCCTGGCATTGTCATCGACCAGGGGTCGTTAGAAGAAGTTTGATCGAAGCGCGGCAACTTGGAAGTGGTTCTGGCGGATATGAGTGAGAAAGGCCAAGCCAGCAGCGCCCAAGGGTATATAGAAGATTGATCGAACCGCCCCCACAAGGGGTGGTTCCTCAAGGTTTCCCAGGGACGGGAAACGTTGTAGATCGGTGAGAGCCTACCGGCTCAACCCGGTTCACTTTGAGGTCTTAGGATAAGGCGCGGGCTATATGCCTATTTAGCTGAGAACCCAAGACCATCAAAGACCGTAGGCGCCAGGGCCGATGTTGTTTGTCAGCCATGGCTTAATTGCGGCGACCCCGTAAGGGCGAACCAAAACCTACGCAGATGGTGGAATTGTTCACCACACAAGTGGTATTGCCATAGTGTTGGCGGTATTAAATTTTGTAATCCAGGAGTAATTCCAGTGACAATTGGACTCGAAGACAAAAAAGCGATCGTAGCTGAAGTTAACGAGACTGCCACCAGTGCTCTGTCTCTGGTTATCGCCGATGCACGTGGCGTAACTGTGGACGGGATGACAGCCCTGCGTAAAGAAGCGCGCGAAAGCAGTGTGACCCTCCGTGTAGTGCGGAACTCGCTGGCCAGGCGTGCGTTGGTGGGAACGGACTACGAGTGTGTAACTGACTCGTTGGCCGGCCCCTCCCTGTTTGGATTTTCTATGGAAGATCCGGGCGCAGCGGCTCGACTCTTCAAGGACTTCTCGAAAGAGAATGACGCCTTTGAAGTCAAAGTACTGGCGGTAAGCGGCCAGATGCTGGGTGCGGAACAATTGGATGTTCTGGCTAAGCTGCCTACGCGTGATCAGGCACTCTCATTGTTGATGAGTGTGATGAAGGCGCCGGCAACCAAGCTGGTTCAGACAATGAACGAAGTACCTGGAAAACTGGTTCGCACACTCGCAGCAGTTCGCGATCAGAAAGAGGCAGCGGCGTAAGCCCCTGTTGTGGATATTTAATCAGCTAAATAGGAGATAAGAGTCATGGCTCTATCTAAAGACGACATTTTAAATGCAATTGCTGACATGAGCGTGATGGACATCGTTGAGCTCATCGAAGCAATGGAAGAAAAGTTTGGTGTAACTGCGGCTGCGGCTGTTGCCGCTGCGCCTGCTGCAAGTGACGGTGACGCCGGTGGTGCTGCAGAAGAGCAGACTGAGTTTGACGTAATGCTGACTTCTGCCGGTGAGAAGAAAGTTGCCGTCATCAAGGCTGTTCGTGCGATAACCGGCCTGGGCTTGAAAGAAGCCAAGGGTCTGGTCGACGCCGCTCCTTCCGCAATCAAGGAAGGGGTGTCCAAGGACGATGCCGAAGACGTCAAAAAGCAGCTTGAAGAAGCTGGCGGCTCTGCCGAGCTCAAGTAAGCCTGACGATGGTCTGGTTTCGGCCGGACAAGGACAAGGCTGGTGGGCGCTGTGCCCGCCGGCCTTTTCCCGCTTCGATAAATGAGATATTGAGGGCTGGATGCGCACGTCGCAACCGCCTGTTTTTGGCCCTGTAAGGGGCTAGTCGATCGCCACGTTGGGCGATTGAAAGCTAATCACGCTGGGGAGTACTGATGGCATACTCGTACACTGAGAAAAAACGCATTCGCAAGGATTTCGGCGTTCTGCCGGAGGTAATGGACGTTCCTTACCTGCTTGCGATCCAACTGGATTCTTACCGGAAATTTACCCAAAAGGGTGTTCCCCTGGACCAGCGTGGCGACTACGGCCTGCACGCTGCGTTCAAGTCTGTATTCCCGATTGTCAGCTACAGCGGCAACGCGGCGCTGGAATATGTGGATTACAAGCTGGGTAAGCCGGTATTCGACGTGAACGAATGCCAATTGCGCGGTGTGACTTACTCCTGTTCCCTGCGTGTGAAGGTTCGCCTGATTATTTACGACAAGGAATCTTCCAACAAGACCATCAAGGATATCAAGGAGCAGGAAGTCTACATGGGGGAAATCCCCTTGATGACTGACAACGGCACCTTCGTTATCAATGGCACCGAGCGTGTGATCGTGTCCCAGCTGCACCGCTCCCCGGGTGTGTTCTTCGATCACGACAAGGGCAAGACGCACTCCTCAGGTAAGCTGCTGTACTCCGCCAGGGTGATTCCCTACCGTGGTTCCTGGCTGGACTTCGAGTTTGATCCCAAGGATCTGGTGTTTGTGCGTATCGATCGCCGCCGCAAATTACCGGCGACTATCCTGCTGCGCGCCCTGGGCTACCAGACCGAGGAAATCCTCGATATGTTCTACGACGTGAATACATTCCACGTCGCAGGCGAAGGCAACTACACCATGACGCTGATTCCCGAGCGTCTGCGTGGTGATGTCGCGGCCTACGATATCAAGGCCGGCAAAAAGGTCGTGGTAGAGCAGGGGCGCCGGATCACGGCCCGGCACATTCGCGAGCTGGAAAAAGCCAATATCACCGAGCTGGAGATACCCGGCGATTACCTCTACGGCCGTTCCCTGGCCAAGAATATCGTGGATGAAAAAACGGGTGAGGTATTGGTTGAATGTAATACGGAGCTGACCGAAGAAGTGCTGGCCCAGCTCACCGAGGCAGGCGTCAAGGAAATCGCCACGCTTTATACCAATGACCTGGATTGCGGCCCGTTTATTTCCGACACACTGCGTCAGGATTCAACCCGCAATGAGCTGGAGGCGCTGGTAGAAATCTATCGTATGATGCGCCCGGGCGAGCCGCCCACCAAGGAGTCCGCGGAGAACCTGTTCCAGAACCTGTTTTTCTCTGCCGACCGCTACGACCTGTCTGTCGTTGGCCGCATGAAATTCAATCGCCGCCTGGGTCGTGAAGCGATCGTTGGCAGTGGTGTGCTGGACAAAGAGGACATCGTGGATGTCCTGAAAACCCTGGTCGCCATCCGTAACGGTAAGGGTGTGGTCGATGATATCGACCATCTGGGTAACCGTCGCGTGCGCAGCGTTGGTGAAATGGCGGAGAATCAGTTTCGCGTCGGTCTGGTGCGGGTTGAGCGCGCGGTAAAAGAGCGCCTGTCCATGGCGGAAAGCGAAGGCCTGATGCCTCAGGATCTGATCAATGCCAAGCCGGTGTCGGCGGCGGTGAAAGAGTTCTTCGGCTCCAGCCAGCTGTCCCAGTTTATGGATCAGAATAATCCCCTGTCAGAAGTGACCCACAAGCGCCGTGTTTCGGCTCTTGGGCCGGGCGGCCTGACACGCGAGCGAGCGGGCTTTGAAGTACGCGACGTACACCCGACACACTATGGCCGGGTTTGCCCGATTGAAACACCGGAGGGCCCGAATATTGGCCTGATCAACTCACTGGCGACCTATGCCCGGACCAACAATTACGGTTTTCTGGAAAGCCCCTACCGCAAGGTGGTGGATGGCAAGGTAAGCGACGAAATTGAATTCCTGTCTGCCATCAACGAAGCAGAGCATGTCATCGCCCAGGCTTCGGCGACGCTGGACAAGAATAAGAAGCTTGTTGATGAGCTGGTTGCTGTTCGTCACATGAACGAATTTACGGTCATGCCACCGGACCGCGTGGACTACATGGACGTGTCACCCAAGCAGGTGGTTTCGGTGGCTGCGGCCCTGATTCCATTCCTGGAACACGATGATGCGAACCGTGCCCTCATGGGCTCCAACATGCAGCGCCAGGCGGTACCAACCCTGGTCTGCGACAAGCCGCTGGTGGGTACCGGTATGGAGCGCTATGTCGCGAGGGATTCCGGTGTTTGCGTGGTGGCCGACAGGTCCGGCGTGATCGACTCGGTGGATGCCAGTCGTATCGTGGTACGGGTTAATGACAAGGATGCGGGGGTTGATGAGGCGCCGGTTGATATCTACAACCTGACCAAGTACACCCGCTCCAACCAGAATACCTGTATCAACCAGCGTCCTATTGTACGTGAGGGCGATGAGATAGTGCGCGGGGATATTCTCGCCGACGGCCCCTCCATCGATATGGGTGAACTGGCACTGGGCCAGAATATGCGTATCGCCTTTATGCCCTGGAATGGCTACAACTTCGAGGACTCTATCCTGGTATCAGAGCGGGTGGTGAAGGAAGATCGTTTCACTACCATCCACATTCAGGAACTGACCTGTATCGCCCGCGACACCAAGCTGGGGTCGGAAGAAATTTCCAGTGATATCCCCAACGTGGGCGAAAGCGCCCTGTCAAAGCTGGACGAGTCCGGCATTGTCTACATCGGCGCCGAGGTGGATGCGGGTGACATACTGGTGGGCAAGGTGACGCCCAAGGGCGAGACCCAGTTGACGCCGGAAGAGAAACTGCTGCGTGCCATCTTTGGTGAGAAGGCTTCGGACGTGAAGGACACTTCCCTGCGCGTGCCAACCAGCACCAAGGGTACAGTCATCGACGTGCAGGTCTTTACCCGCGACGGGCTGGAGAAGGACACTCGCGCACTACAGATCGAGAAGCACCAGCTGGACGATTACCGCAAGGACCTGAAAGAAGAGTACCGTATCTTTGAAGAGGCGACCTTTGCCCGCCTGGAGAACCTGATCACCGGTAAGGACGTGATCAGCGGCTCTGATCTGGCCAGGGGCACTACCCTGACGGCGGCGGTACTGGCCGAGCTGGATCGCGAGCAGTGGTTCAAGCTGAAGCTCTCCGATGCCGGCGTGAACGATGCCCTGGCCTCTGCCGCGCGCCAGCTGGAAGAGCAGGGCAAACTGCTGGAAGAACGCTTTGAGGACAAGAAAGGCAAGCTGCAAAGTGGCGACGACCTGGCCCCGGGCGTATTGAAGATCGTCAAGGTCTACCTGGCGATCAAGCGTCGTATCCAGCCCGGTGACAAGATGGCCGGTCGTCACGGTAACAAGGGTGTTATATCGGTAATCATGCCGGTAGAAGATATGCCTTACGACGAAAACGGCGAGCCGGTCGACATCGTGCTCAACCCGCTGGGTGTGCCCTCGCGGATGAACGTGGGACAGGTTCTGGAAACCCACCTGGGCATGGCCGCCAGGGGGCTGGGTGACAAGATCGACGCCATGATCAAGGAGCAGAAAAAGGTGGCGGAGGTGCGCAAGTTCCTCGAGGCGATCTACAACAACGGCGCCGGCCGCGCAGAGGACATCAAGTCCTTCAGCGACGCAGAGGTGATGGAGTTGGCCGGTAACCTGACCGCTGGCGTACCCATGGCGACGCCAGTGTTCGACGGTGCGGCGGAAGATTCCATCAAGGACCTGCTGAAGCTGGCCGATATGCCCGAGAGCGGCCAGTTCACCTTGTACGACGGTCGTAGCGGTGAAGCTTTTGATCGCCCGGTAACAGTCGGCTATATGTACATGCTGAAGTTGAACCACCTGGTGGACGACAAGATGCATGCACGTTCCACCGGTTCATACAGTCTGGTTACCCAGCAGCCGCTGGGTGGTAAGGCGCAGTTCGGTGGCCAGCGCTTCGGTGAGATGGAGGTCTGGGCACTGGAAGCTTACGGTGCCGCCTACACCTTGCAGGAAATGCTGACCGTCAAATCGGACGACGTGGCCGGGCGGACCAAGATGTACAAAAACATAGTCGATGGTGATCATCGAATGGAACCGGGCATGCCCGAGTCCTTTAATGTGTTGATTAAGGAAATACGCTCTCTGGCTATCGATATCGAGCTCGATACCGATTAGCAAACGGTACAAAAGTGACATTGGAATTGGTGGCAGCCGCGGTGGAATTATCCCCGTGCTGTCTGGTAGCAAAAACCTCGTGGAGGAAAGGCCTTGAAAGACTTACTTAATCTGTTGAAGTCCCAGGGACAGAATGACGATTTCGATTTTATTCGGATTGGTCTGGCATCACCGGAGCTGATTCGCTCCTGGTCGTTTGGCGAAGTGAAAAAGCCGGAGACCATTAATTACCGTACCTTCAAGCCGGAGCGGGACGGCCTGTTCTGCGCCAAGATTTTTGGCCCGGTGAAGGACTATGAGTGCCTGTGCGGCAAGTACAAGCGGCTCAAGCATCGCGGTGTGATCTGTGAAAAGTGCGGTGTTGAAGTCGCTCTGGCCAAGGTGCGCCGTGAGCGCATGGGCCATATCGAGCTGGCCAGCCCGGTGGCGCATATCTGGTTCCTCAAGTCCCTGCCCTCGCGCATTGGCCTGCTGCTGGACATGACCCTGCGCGATATCGAGCGGGTGTTGTACTTTGAATCCTATGTGGTTACCGACCCGGGCATGACCACGCTGGAACAGAGCCAGTTGTTGTCTGACGAGCAGTACTACGAGGCGATGGAAGAGTTCGGTGACGAATTTTCCGCCAAGATGGGGGCCGAGGCCATCCAGGACCTTATGTTGCAACTGGACCTGGGCCATGAAATCGCCACCCTGCGCGAAGAGATCCCGGCCACCAACAGCGAGACCAAGATCAAGAAGCTGTCCAAGCGTCTCAAACTGATGGAGGCGTTCTCAAGCTCCGGCAACAAGCCCCAGTGGATGGTGTTGAACGTCCTGCCTGTGCTGCCGCCGGACCTGCGTCCGCTGGTGCCGCTGGATGGCGGCCGCTTCGCTACTTCCGACCTGAACGACCTGTACCGCCGGGTGATCAACCGCAACAACCGCCTGAAGCGTCTGCTGGATCTCAATGCCCCGGACATTATCGTGCGCAACGAGAAGCGCATGTTGCAGGAATCAGTTGATGCGCTGTTGGATAACGGCCGTCGCGGCCGCGCCATCACAGGTTCTAACAAGCGGCCACTGAAATCCCTTGCCGACATGATCAAGGGTAAGCAGGGGCGTTTCCGCCAGAACCTGCTGGGTAAGCGCGTGGACTACTCCGGCCGCTCCGTGATCGTGGTGGGGCCGACTCTGCGCCTGCACCAGTGCGGCCTGCCCAAGAAGATGGCGCTGGAACTGTTCAAGCCCTTTATCTTTGGTAAGCTGGAGGCCCGTGGCCTGGCTACCACGATCAAGGCAGCCAAGAAAATGGTGGAGCGCGAGCCGCCGGAAGTGTGGGATATCCTCGCTGAGGTTATTCGCGAGCACCCGGTATTGCTGAACCGCGCGCCCACACTGCACCGCCTCGGTATCCAGGCTTTTGAGCCGGTACTGATTGAGGGCAAGGCGATCCAACTGCACCCGCTGGTGTGTGCCGCCTACAACGCTGACTTTGACGGCGACCAGATGGCGGTACACATACCGCTGACCATCGAAGCCCAGCTGGAAGCCCGGGCCCTGATGATGTCCACCAACAACATCCTGTCTCCGGCCAGTGGCGAGCCTATCATTGTGCCGTCCCAGGACGTGGTGCTGGGCCTTTATTACATGACTCGCGAGCGTGTAAACGCCAAGGGTGAGGGCACCGTGTTTGCCAACACCTCGGAAGTGCATCGCGCTTATATCAGTGGCAATGTACACCTGCAGGCGCGCGTGAAAGTGCGTGTCAGCGAAGTGGTGAACACCGATGAAGGTGAGAGCATAGCGCGCACTTTCATCGCCGATACCACCGTTGGTCGCGCCCTGTTGTGGGAAATTGTACCTGAGGGCATTGCCTTTGAGATGGTCAACCAGAACATGGCCAAAAAGGCGATCTCCCGGATTATCAATCAGTGTTACCGCATGGTGGGTCTGAAGTCGACTGTGATCTTCGCCGATCAGCTGATGTACACCGGCTACGAGTACTCCACTCGCTCCGGTGCATCCATCGGTGTGAACGACTTCGTAATACCCGATGACAAATGGCAACTGATCGAGCGTGCTCAAGCGGAAGTAAAGGAGATCGAAAACCAGTATGCCTCCGGTCTGGTAACCCAGGGCGAGAAGTACAACAAGGTGATCGATATCTGGTCGCGGGCTAATGACCTGGTCTCCAAGTCCATGATGGACGGCCTGTCCAAAGAAATCGTAATCAACCGCGACGGGGAGGAGGTGGAACAGGCCTCGTTCAACTCCGTATACATATACGCAGACTCCGGTGCCCGGGGTTCACCTGCACAGATCCGTCAGCTGGCGGGCATGCGGGGTCTGATGGCCAAGCCCGATGGTTCCATCATCGAGACGCCGATTACCGCCAACTTCCGCGAGGGCCTGAACGTACTGCAGTACTTCATCTCCACGCACGGTGCCCGTAAGGGTCTGGCTGATACCGCCCTGAAGACAGCGAACTCGGGTTACCTGACTCGCCGTCTGGTGGATGTCGCCCAGGACCTGGTAGTGACCGAGGTCGATTGTGGCACTGACCACGGCCTGCTGATGACCCCTGTTATCGATGGTGGTGACATCATCGAATCCCTGGGTGATCGCGTGCTGGGACGTCTTGTCGTCAAGGATGTGATCAGGCCCGGTAGCGAGGACGAAATCGCCATTACCGCCGGCACCATGTTGGATGAGTTGTGGATCAAACGCCTGGAAGAGATGGGCATCGACGAGGTCGAAGTTCGCTCGCCGATAACCTGTGAAACCCGCCACGGCATCTGTGCGTCCTGTTACGGTCGCGACCTGGCCCGTGGGCACCGCATCAATATGGGTGAGGCTGTTGGTGTGGTCGCGGCCCAGTCAATCGGTGAGCCGGGTACCCAGCTCACCATGCGGACCTTCCACATCGGTGGCGCCGCATCGCGGGCCACAGCCCAGGACAGCATCCAGGTGATGAATGACGGTACCGTGCGCCTGCACAATCTGAAGTATGTCGAGCGCAAGGACGGCTGCCTGGTGGCCGTGTCTCGCTCCGGCGAATTGTCACTGCTGGACACCCGCGGTCGCGAGCGCGAGCGCTACAAGCTGCCCTACGGCGCCACCATCAGGGTAGGTGACAACGTACAGGTGTCGGCCGGAGATATCGTCGCCAACTGGGATCCCCACACGCACCCGATCATTACCGAGGTGGCGGGTACCGTGAAGTTCAGCGGTATGGAAGAAGGCATCACGATCAAGCGTCAGACCGACGAATTGACCGGCCTGTCCAGCATCGCTGTGATGGATGCCGCTGAACGCCCCGTCGCGGGCAAGGATATTCGCCCGGCGGTGAGCCTGGTGGATGAGCAGGGCGAGGAACTGTGCCTGGCGGGTACCAATGTACCCGCCCACTACTTCCTGCCCGCCAATGCCATGGTGAGTATGGAAGATGGCGCCAGCGTTGGAGCGGGTGATGTTATCGCCCGTATCCCCCAGGAAGGCTCCAAGACCCGTGACATCACCGGTGGTCTGCCACGGGTTGCCGACCTGTTCGAGGCCCGCAAGCCGAAAGAGCCGGCCATTCTGGCGGAGATATCCGGCACCGTCAGCTTTGGTAAGGAAACCAAGGGCAAGCGTCGCCTGGTAATCACGCCTATTGGTGGCCAACTGCTGCCTGATGGGTCGGATCACTATGAAGCGCTGATCCCCAAGTGGCGCCACATGTCCGTGTTCGAAGGTGAAAATGTCGAAAAGGGTGAGGTAGTGTCCGAAGGTCCTCCCAGCCCCCATGATATTTTGCGTTTGAAGGGTATCAAGGAACTGGCCAAGTACATTGTGAACGAGATCCAGGAAGTTTACCGCTTGCAGGGTGTGAAGATTAACGACAAGCACATTGAAGTTATCGTGCGCCAGATGCTGCGCAAGGTGGTTATCACGTCTTCCGGCGACTCTACCCTGATCAAGGGCGAGCAGGTGGAATACACCACCCTGTTGGAGGAGAACGAGCGCCTGCACACGGAGAACCTGGTGCCTGCGACCGGACAGCGCGAGCTGCTGGGTATCACCAAGGCTTCCCTGGCTACCGAGAGCTTTATCTCTGCCGCGTCCTTCCAGGAGACCACACGTGTTCTGACGGAAGCCGCGGTAACGGGCAAGCGCGATTACTTGCGCGGCCTGAAGGAGAACGTGGTGGTTGGTCGCCTGATACCGGCTGGTACCGGCCTGGCCTATCACGCGGAGCGCAAACGCGCGCGCGCCAGCCAGACCGAGGTGGTGGTTTCCGCCCAGGAAATCGAAGCGGCACTGACGGAGGCGCTGCTGGCGGACAGCTAAGCAGTAGTTGCAAGCCTATTCAGGGGCGGCGGGTTCATACCTTCCGCCCCTTTTTTGTAGTGTGCCAATTCGTCGGTCGATCCCGGATTACTGCTACGGGATCGACCTCCTCCAGTGCCAATGAACGGTTCCCTTATTATGGGTTGACTCCTACCCACAGCGTCTATAAAATGCCGCCTCCTCTTTCCGGGGGTGGTTCAGTGCGTCCTGCTGGTTTGGTCGCCCCCACGCTGCCCTTTACGATATGAGGCTGGCCATAAGGCTATGAAACACAACATTTATTTTGGAGTTTTAACTAAATGGCAACGATCAACCAATTGGTTCGTAAGCCGAGGAAGCGCAAGGTAGAAAAGAGCGACGTTCCCGCCCTGCAGAGCTGTCCGCAGCGCCGTGGTGTGTGTACTCGCGTTTACACAACCACGCCCAAGAAACCGAACTCCGCACTGCGCAAAGTCTGCCGGGTGCGCCTGACCAACGGTTACGAAGTCTCTTCGTACATCGGCGGTGAAGGTCACAACCTGCAGGAGCACAGTGTGGTACTGATTCGCGGCGGCCGTGTGAAGGACTTGCCAGGTGTGCGTTATCACACCGTGCGTGGCAGCCTGGACACCTCTGGAGTAGCAGACCGCAGGAATGGTCGCTCCAAGTACGGTACCAAGCGTCCCAAGTAAGCGAGTTTCGCTAGCGCAACCAAGCAAACGATGTAAGTAAGGCTGAACCTCTGCCTCCCCCGCTTATGTGGCAGGTCGGTGTTCGGATAAACCTGAAGAGAGAAGGGCAATATCATGCCAAGAAGACGAGTAGTCGCCAAACGCGAAGTTCTGCCAGATCCTAAATATGGCAACGTGACACTGGCAAAATTCATGAACCATGTCATGGTGAGTGGTAAGAAATCAGTCGCAGAGACCATCGTATATGGTGCTCTGGATATCGTTCAGGAGCGCCTGAACAAAGACCCCATTGAAGCTTTTGACGAAGCACTGGAAAATATCGCGCCCATGGTGGAAGTCAAGTCCCGCCGCGTAGGCGGTGCTACCTACCAGGTGCCGGTTGAAGTGCGTCCCTCACGCCGTATCGCGCTGTCCATGCGCTGGTTGGTGGATTACGCGCGTAACCGCGGTGAGAAATCCATGCGTCAACGCCTCGCCGGGGAAATCATCGACGCTTCACAGGGTAAAGGTAACGCTGTGAAGAAGCGCGAAGATGTTCACCGTATGGCAGAAGCGAACAAGGCGTTCTCTCACTACCGTTTTTAATCTGTTGCCCAGCAACCTGCTATTGGGGATTTAATCGTGGCACGTAAGACTCCTATTAACCGGTACCGCAATATCGGTATCGTCGCGCATGTGGATGCGGGTAAAACCACCACCACCGAGCGTGTACTTTTTTACACTGGCCTGTCGCACAAGATTGGTGAGGTGCACGATGGTGCGGCCACCATGGACTGGATGGAGCAGGAGCAGGAGCGTGGTATTACTATCACCTCGGCTGCGACCACCTGTTTCTGGAAAGGTATGGATGGGCAGTTTGATAACTACCGGATCAATATCATTGACACTCCGGGACACGTTGACTTCACCATTGAAGTTGAGCGTTCACTGCGTGTACTGGATGGCGCGGTAGTCGTATTGTGTGGTTCTTCCGGCGTTCAGCCTCAGACAGAAACTGTCTGGCGCCAGGCCAATAAGTACGAAGTTCCACGTATGGTCTTCGTCAACAAAATGGACCGTGCCGGTGCTGATTTCATGATGGTGGTTGATCAGCTGAAAGAGCGGCTGGGTGCTAATCCAGTTCCGGTGCAAATGTCTATCGGTGCCGAAGAAGAATTCAAGGGTGTGGTCGACCTGGTGAAAAACAAAGCCATTTTCTGGAATGAAGAAGACCAGGGTATGACTTTTGAGTACGCCGATGTGCCCGAGGATATGGTTGAGCAGGTCGCTGAAATGCGTGATTACATGATCGAAGCAGCGGCGGAAGCGAATGACGAGCTGATGGAAAAATACCTCGAGGGCGAGGAGCTCACCGAGGAAGAAATCGTATTCGGTATTCGCACACGCTGTCTCGCCAATGAAATTGTTCCGGTACTGGGTGGTTCAGCCTTTAAAAACAAGGGCGTCCAGGCCATGCTGGATGCGGTTATCGACTACCTGCCTTCGCCCACTGAAGTGAAAGCGATCGAAGGCACTTTGCTGGACGCGGACAACACACCCGCGACCCGCGAAGCTGATGACGATGCGCCATTTTCGGCGCTGGCGTTCAAGATTGCCACCGACCCCTTTGTGGGCACACTGACCTTCTTCCGGGTTTATTCCGGTACGCTTAACAGCGGCACTGCGGTATACAACTCCGTCAAGCAAAAGAAAGAGCGGGTTGGTCGCATGGTGCAGATGCACGCGAACAGCCGTGAGGAGATTAAGGAAGTATTGGCGGGCGATATCGCGGCGGCGGTCGGCTTGAAAGATGTCACCACCGGTGACACCTTGTGTGACCTGGATCAGCCTATCGTGCTGGAGCGTATGGAATTCCCCGAGCCGGTTATCTCGGTTGCGGTGGAGCCCAAATCCAAGCCCGACCAGGAAAAAATGGGTATTGCCCTGGGCAAACTGGCCCAGGAAGATCCCTCGTTCCGGGTGAAGACCGACGAGGAAACCGGCCAGACTATTATCTCCGGTATGGGTGAATTGCACCTGGATATCCTGGTCGACCGCATGCGCCGTGAGTTCAGTGTAGAGGCCAACATTGGCAAGCCCCAGGTGGCTTACCGCGAGGCGATTCGCAATACCTCCGAGATTGAAGGCAAGTTTGTGCGTCAGTCCGGTGGTCGTGGTCAGTACGGTCATGTCTGGGTCAAGTTTGAGCCGGCTGAAGATGCGAATGCCGAAAAACTGGAGTTTGTTAGCGAAGTCGTCGGTGGCACTGTTCCCCGGGAATACATTCCCGCGGTGCAAAAGGGCATTGAAGAGCAGATGAAGAACGGTGTTCTGGCCGGCTACCCACTGCTGGGCTTGAAGGCCACACTGTATGACGGCTCTTTCCACGATGTGGACTCCAACGAGATGGCGTTCAAGATAGCGGCTTCCATGGCGACCAAGAAACTGTCCCAGGAAGGCGGAGCAGTGCTGCTGGAGCCCATCATGGCGGTAGAAGTCGTGACCCCGGAAGTGAATATGGGTGATGTGGTTGGCGACCTCAACCGTCGTCGCGGACTGATCGGCGGCATGGATGAGAATGCCTCAGGAAAAGTGATTACCGCGGAAGTGCCCCTGGCCGAGATGTTCGGTTATGCGACCGACCTGCGCTCCGCAACCCAGGGGCGCGCGACCTATACCATGGAGTTCTCCAAGTACTCGGAAGCGCCTAAAAATGTCGCGGAAGAAATTATTTCCAAGAACCAGACCAAGTAACTGAAAACCAGGGACAGACCAGAGGTCTGTCCCCAGCACGCGAGGAAAGCGAAAGTGGCGAAGGAAAAGTTTGAACGTAAGAAGCCCCACGTCAACGTGGGAACCATTGGGCACGTTGACCACGGCAAGACCACGCTGACAGCGGCGCTGACACGTGTTTGTGCCGAGACCTGGGGCAGCGGCGAAGCCGTGGCCTTTGACGGCATCGACAACGCCCCGGAAGAGCGCGAGCGCGGCATTACCATCGCCACCTCCCACGTGGAGTACGATACACCCAATCGTCACTACGCCCATGTGGATTGCCCCGGACACGCCGATTATGTGAAGAACATGATCACCGGAGCGGCCCAGATGGACGGCGCGATCCTGGTATGTGGCGCCACCGACGGCCCCATGCCCCAGACGCGTGAGCACATCCTGTTGTCGCGCCAGGTTGGCGTACCCTACATCGTGGTTTTCCTGAACAAGGCCGACCTGCTGGCGGAAGACTGCGGCGGTGCGGAGTCTGAGGAATACGAGGAGATGAAGGAACTGGTTGAAATGGAGCTGCGCGAGCTGCTGGACCAGTACGAATTCCCCGGTGACGACACCCCCATCATCTGTGGCTCCGCCCTGATGGCGCTGAACGGTGAAGACGAGAACGAACTGGGTACTACGGCGGTGAGGACCCTGCTGGAGACTCTGGACTCTTACATTCCCGAGCCAGAGCGTGCCATTGACGGCGCCTTCCTGATGCCGGTAGAGGACGTGTTCTCTATCTCCGGTCGCGGCACGGTAGTAACCGGCCGTATTGAGCGCGGTGTGGTCAAGGTGGGTGAAGAGATCGAGATCATCGGTATCAAGGAAACCCAGAAGACCACCTGTACGGGTGTTGAGATGTTCCGCAAGCTGCTGGACGAAGGTCGCGCGGGCGAGAACGTCGGTGTCCTGCTGCGCGGTACCAAGCGTGAGGAAGTTGAGCGTGGCCAGGTACTGGCCAAGCCGGGCAGTGTTAAGCCGCACACCAAGTTTGAGGCGGAGGTTTACATCCTGTCCAAAGACGAAGGTGGTCGTCATACACCGTTCTTCAAGGGCTACCGTCCGCAGTTTTACTTCCGTACGACTGACGTAACCGGTGCTTGTGAGCTGCCTGAAGGTGTTGAGATGGTGATGCCGGGTGACAACGTGCAAATGGTTGCGACCTGATTGCCCCGATCGCCATGGAAGAGGGCCTGCGCTTCGCGATTCGCGAGGGTGGCCGGACGGTTGGCGCCGGTGTGGTCGCCAAGATCATCG
>PVMK01125806.1_pt1 | contig 17083 bp, 16 predicted proteins | sample 1853481 | NCBI WGS metagenome assembly PVMK01 (sample SAMN08533507, study PRJNA380276) | Marine sediment metagenome, whole genome shotgun sequencing project.
GCGCCAAGGCGACATAGCTGCGCGCATGGGAGGTGTAGATACCACCGCGCTCAGCCAACGGCGCGCTCACGCCGATCAACTCATCAGTACTGGCGAACACTCCAGGTGCATATCCCAGACCGGTTGAAAAACCGATTGCGCCACCATCCAGCGCATCGCGCACCTGGTCTGCCATGAGCGCGACCTCTTCGTCCGCGGCCTGCTCGGGCGAACCCCCTTTGACACCGGTTCGAATCGTCCCGTGGCCAACCAGCTGAGCCAGGTTCAGGGCCACGCCGTTGGTTTCCAGCAGATCGAGAAAGCTCGCCATGTCGGTCCACGCATAGTCCAGCGCTTCGTCGTGCAGCATGCGGCCAATCGCTTTTACCCGGCCTTCGTTGCCGGGCACGATCGGTGCAGGCGAAGCCCCGCAGTTACCGCCGACCAGGGTGGTGATGCCTTGCTCCAGCAAGGGCGCCAGCACTTCGCCATGGTGGGGTTGGGGCATTACCCAGTCGGAATGGGAGTGCATGTCGATGAAACCAGGCGCGGCGGCCAGACCTTCGGCGTCGATTGTCTCGGCCGTCTGTACCTCGGCAAGATCGCCGATCGACTCGATCTTCCCGGCGCGAATGCCGAGGTCTGCGGTGAACGGTTCAGCACCGCTGCCGTCGTAGATGCTTGCATTACGTATGATCAGATCCATGCGGATGCCCATTTGACCTTGCCGGCGCGGAACCCTAGTGTGCTGTCCCGCAGTTTGCTATGCCAGTGCCTTGCAGGGCACACGGATCGGTTGGACGCACCAAGGAATGTGGATGGATGTACTGAAGAATTTCGGCAGCATCATCGACAAGCAGACGGTCGGCGTCACCGTACTTGCTTGGCTTTCAACGTACCTTTGCCTCGAGCTTGGCCTGGTCATCGACCTGCCGTTGGAACTGGTCGGTATCGCGATCGTATTTCCCATCGTGTTTTCCATCAGCAGCGCATTCCAGCGGCGCGAGACCGCGCTGGCCGAGTTCGCCGAGTTGAAGGCGAATCTGACCGCAATGTTCTACGCCCATCGCGATTGGCCGGACCTGGTTCGTGAGGATGACGCGCCCGAGATTCGGGGGATCACCGTTGAGCTGTTCCGCTGCGTTCAGGACTGCATGAAGCAACACAGCGACGAGGCGGTCGCCCGCGCGTACACGTTGTTTTCTCGAATCTCCGAATCCCACGAACACCTGGCGGGCTCGGGTGCGGCGGGCACGGATCTCGCTCGGTTGACCAGCCAATATCTGAACCGGGCGATGATGAACTTCGAAAAGATGCGCAACATTGCGATGTATAGAACGCCAATGTCTCTGCGTTCGTACACCCAGGTGTTTCTGAATTCGTTCCCCATTCTCTATGGACCCTACTTTGCCTACGTTTCGGAGAACTCCTACCTGGTGGTTGGCTTCCTCGTCGCCACGCTTTACAGCCTGGTGCTGGTGGGGTTGGACAACATCCAAGACGCCCTGGAAAATCCCTATGACGGGATCGGCGTGGATGACGTGCACCTCGATATCGCCGATTCCTATCGCAGCCTGACGGAGCATCGCTGAGACACCCGCCCGCCGTTTGGCGGCAGGGTGATTGCGGTATGCTTGCCGACAAAGCCAATCGGCAACGAGAGAAGGTACCCATGTTGGATCTGCTGATCAGAAACGCGCGGATCGTCGATGGCACCGGCGCGCCGGCGTTCGAAGGCGACGTGGCGATCAAAGATGGACGCATCGTCGACGTCAGCCCCTCCGGCGGTGAGCCCGTTCAGGCGGCGGAGACGATCGACGCCCATGGGCACCTGTTGACGCCCGGGTTTGTCGATATCCACACCCACTTCGATGGCCAGGTCTGCTGGGATAAGGAAGTAACACCGAGCTGTTGGCATGGCGTCACCACGGTCGTCATGGGCAATTGCGGTGTCGGTTTCGCGCCGGTCCGACCGGGATCGGAAGACGACCTCGTCAAGCTGATGGAGAGCGTCGAAGACATCCCGGGTTCCGCCTTGCACGAGGGCATCGCCTGGAACTGGGAGAGCTTCGCCGAGTATCTCGACGCCATCGATACTCCGTACTCGATGGACATCGGCACCCAGGTCCCCCACGTTGCGTTGCGCCATTACGTGATGGGCGAGCGCTGTTACGACGCGGCCACGGCCGAGGACATGCAGGCAATGGCCGCGCTGACGGAAGAGGCGTTGAAGGCCGGTGCGCTCGGGTTTTCGACCTCGCGCTTCTACGGGCATCTCGACTCCGCCGGCAATCTGATCCCTGGCACCCATGCCAGCGCCGATGAGATGAAGACCATCGCCGGGGCGTTTAAAGCGGTGAATCACGGCACCATCGAGATCATCTCGGACTACCTGCAGGATGACGACGAGATTGCCTGGATCGAGGCGATCATGCGCGATACCGGTCGCACGATCACCACACTCGCCACGGCCGGACCAAGCCGTGTCTGGGCGGAGAGCGAACGACTGGCGGCTGAAGGGTTGCACTGGCGGCCGCAGGTCGGCGCCCGGCCGGCGTCGATCCTGATGAGCCTGGAAGGCACCATCAATCCGATGAAGATCTATCCGGCGTACCGCGAGATCATGAATCGGCCACTTGCGGAACAGGTCGCGACCCTGCGCGATCCGGCGTTTCGTGAGCGGGTCAAGACCGAGGAGCCCATCGTCTATCGGAACGCGGATGCGCAGCGCTTCGTCACCGATTTCGCGCACATGTACCGGATGGACAGCATGTCCTACGAGCCGAGCTCGGCGCAGGACAGCATTGCGGGGATTGCCCGGCGCGACGGCCGCCATCACCTCGATGTGCTGATGGACACGATGGCCGATGAAACGCCGCTGTTGTTCTTTTTCGGCCGCTACGAAGACAACCTGGACGAGCAGAAAGCGGCCATCGAGCACCCGAACAGTGTGTTCGGGCTATCCGATGGCGGTGCGCACGTCGGCGTGTTGTGCGATGCCAGCGTGCCAACCTACATGCTCACCTATTTCGCCCGGGATCGGCAGCGCGGCGCCACCATGCCGTTGGAGTTCGTCATCCACAAGATGACCCGCGATACCGCGCAGGTTTACGGATTGGATGATCGTGGCGTGATTGCGCCCGGCTATCGAGCGGATCTGAACCTGATCGACTTCGATGCGCTCACCCTGGGTAAACCGGAGATGGTCCACGACCTGCCCGCTGGCGGTAAGCGGCTGGTGCAGCGCGCCGAAGGCTACTTGTTGACGCTTTGCAACGGCGAGGTCACCTATCGAGACGGCGAGCATACGGGTGCGAAGCCCGGCCGACTGATTCGAGGTGGCACGGCGAACTGATGGCCTCTAGGTGAGCGCGGCGGCTTGCGTTACGTGCACATCCCGTTGCGGGTAGGGAATGGTCAAGCCCGCATCAGCAAGCGCCTGGAACACTGCGAGGTTGACGCGATACTGGGTGATGAAAAACGCCTTGCTCGGCACCCAGTAGCGGTAGGCGATGGCCACCGATGAATTGTCGAAGCGTTCGATGCCGATCGCCGGGGCCGGTGCGGCGGTGACATCAGCATCCGCCGCGAGTACGTTGCGAATCACCTCGATTGCCCGCACCGGATCGTCGCGGTAGGACACGCCGACACTCCCTTCCACCACGCGATTGGCGTGGGAATTGATGTGCACTTCGCCGGCGATCTGTTTGTTGGGGATGACGATTTCCTCGCCGTCTTCGGCAATCAATCGGGTCAGCGCCAGGGTGATCTCGGTGACCACGCCCGAGTGGCACACCACGGTGATGGTATCGCCCACCTTGTACATGCGCGTCAGAATGATCACCAAGCCGGCGCCGTAGTTGGACACCGGCCCCTGCATAGCGAAGCTCGCGCCCACCGCCAGTCCGCCGATCGCGGCAATCAATGGCGTGATACTGATACCGATTCTGGACAGCGCGACGATGACGAACATGCCGACGACCATCATCCGGACGGTACTGGCGATGAATCCGGCGAGCGTCGCATCAACATTGCGGGCTGCCTGGATGCGCAGCATGGCACGCGATACCCAACCGGCGACCAGAAATCCTGCGGCGAGGGTCAGCAGGCCACCGAAGAGCTGGAACGAATAGGTGACCATGAAGTCGATCACCACTTCATAGAAGTGTTGCAGGGTTTCGAGCTGGTCGGTCATTTGGCGTTCCTTGGCGATTGTCCAGAGACTCCTTCCGGCAGCAATTCGATCCGGAAGGCTTTGTTTTCGATGATGGCATCTCTCGAATACAGGAGCGGAAAGCTCGAATCCGTCGCCCAGCCGTCCAGTAGGTTTCGATAGAACGGTGAATCAGGGTCGCCAGACTGACCCGGCGCATTGGTCATTTCGGCGGCGTCCCAACGGCCCACGTCCAGCACCATGCGGAACGACGCGCCACTTCGGACCAGTAAATCCTTCGGTGAGAAAGAGGTGCTGTTGGTGGTGTGGCCGCTGCCACCCCTGGAGTACGGCGGGTAGCTCATTTTTTCCTTGAGCGATGCATCGGCGAGGTCGAACAGGGGATGTTCGAAACGAATCAGGTGCAGGTCACCCCAGCGCCAGGCTTGCGGATCATCACCCAGCAAGGTGGCGGCCTCCTGCCAGGCTGCAGCCAGCGAGGTCAACGCAATCCGGCGGGCCGCCGAATCCGCTTTCAGTGTCGCCAACACCGTGACCGTGTCGAGCGGTTGCAGCAGTTCGCTGACCTCGGCGGCCAGGTACTTCGCCATGGCTGGCGACAAGTGGCGGTAGTACCACAATGCGTAGAGTGCAGCCTGTGGTGAATCGACATTCAGCGTGGCGTCCCAGGATTGCAGCCAGGCCGCTGGAGAATCAGCAGGGGAATCCGGCAGCGTGCCGATCACCTCCCGGGCCAGTATCGAGTGGTAGTCGCGTTGCAGGTCATGTGAGTCGAGCAAGCTGTGGGATTCCTGACTGGCCAGTACCTCCCAGAGCCTGCGGTAACGCCAGGGCGCAGCCCACTCGAAACCGATACGCCGCTCGGCAATGGGATAGTCCGCCGGCAGGTTCATGGAATTAGCGGTGCCGGTGAAGCCTCTTGCCGGGTTGTACTCCTGAGGCAGCACGTCCATGTCGAAATAGCTGTCCCATTCGAACCGGCCGTCTCCCGGTACGGGCAACAGGCCATCCCAGTTGTCGCGGCGGGGGAACAGGCCGACGGGTTTGTAGCCGATGTTGCCATCGATATCGGCGTACACCTGGTTCTCGGCCGGGGCGCCCCAACGGTTGAGCGCCGCCACGAATTCGCGCCAGTTCTGCGCGCGCATGTATTCGACGCTGCCAAAGTAGGGTGCCATTCCAGGGTCGAGCCAGGCCGCTCGCACCGCAAACAGTTGCCGCCTGGTCTCGAACACCACGGGTCCATGACGGGTAAAGCGCAACGCGACGTGTGCTGCTTTGGCGTCGCGAACTTCAATGATCTCGTTGACTACCCGCAGTGGTTCGACATGACCGTCGCAGTGGTAACCGTTGCGCCGTTTCCGGTAGACGTAGAGATCCTCCTGATCGATAGGAAAGATGGTGAGGCCGAAGGCGATGCGCTCGTTGTGACCGATCGAGATACCGGGCAGCGCGGGTTCGCCTGCGCCGATGACATTCAGGCCGGGTGCATTGAGGTGCGCGATGTAGCGCAGCGAGGGTACCGCGTGTCCGCGGTGCGGATCATCGGCAAGAATCGGCCGACCCGTGGCGGTTCGGTTCGGCGCAACCACCCAATTGTTGCTGCCGTGGTCGCGGCGCAAGGAAGACTCGCGGCCGGCCACCAGTAGCGCCTGGCGGCGGGTCGTCGCGGCAGTCATCGGCTGTTCGAAGACCACCGGCGCCTTTGCCAGAAGATAGAGATCGAGCACGCCATCGGGGATGTCGCACGGTGACAGCCCTTCCGGAATCCGGGTCGACCATTGCGGCTGCAGAACCTTCCAGAGGGCCGCGGCGGGCAGTCCGGATCGACACGCAATCCGCGCCCGTCGGACCTCAGAGGTGACGTTACGCCACAGCCCGTTACTGCGGATTCGCACCACGTCGGTGGGATCCCAGAGTGCGGGCTGATAGTCCAGCAGGTCGAATTCCGGCGGACGCAGGTCCGGTCGTTTCTGAACGAGCTGAACGTAGCTGTTGATGCCCGCGGTGAATGCTTCGGCGATTCGTTTCGCATCCGAACCGTAGGCCAGCCACTCCCGGTACATGTCGCCGCGGTAAAGGAACAATCGCGCCGCTTTGTCCTGCTCGACGTAGCCTTCGCCGAGCACGGCCGAGAGCTCGCCGAGCCCTCGACGGCGCCACAGATCAATCTGCCAGAGCCGGTCTCGGGCGGCGTTGAAGCCTTGAACGAAGAACGCATCGTAGTGGGTGGCGGCATAGATATGTGGCACGCCCCAGGTGTCGACGATGATTTCAGCGGGGGCGTCGAGCCCGCGCAGGTGGTACGTGGTGTCGGTGTCGGCTGCGATCACCTGACCGGGCGGGAGGAGCAGCGCTGCGATCAATATCGCCAACCGCGAGGCCAGGGCGCGATGCGCAGGTGCCGTCTATTGTGCCCTCTAGCGTGCGGATGATGGTGCAGCGGAGGCCGCGCGAATCGCGACATATCAGAACCCCAGGTGAAACGCGTAAAGCTGACGTTAATATACGCATAACCTTGACTTCACCCCGGGATCTTTCGACATGACGCAACGCATTCCCAGCGGTTTCGATCCTGTGGTCGGCACAGATCCGGCCGAGGACTACATCGGGCCCTTCTATATGAATGTCACCGGAGCTGAGCCGGTTGCCGGATTACTTGTCGAAGACCGGCACTGTAACTCGATGGGGACGGTCCACGGCGGCGTGCTGATGGTCTTTGCAGACTTCGCGTTCTGTGCGATTGGCCTGATCGGCAGCGATGATGACCACATCATGACGGTATCGATGACCACCGAGTTCATCCGCGGGGCGGGCGGCGGCGTGTGGCTCGAAAGCCGTGCTCAGCTTACCCGCCGCACTCGCTCGCTGGTGTTTCTTCAGGGTCAGATCTGCCACGAAGGGGAGGTGCTGCTGAACTACAGCGGCGTGGGCAAGCGCATCGTCGATTGAAAGGGGTCGATTGAAAGAGGTCAGAGCCTTTATCTGAGCCATGCCCAGTGGAGCCCTTTGATCGCTCAAAGGGCTCTGACCGCTTTGTTCAGCTAGGGTCGATGGCGGGCGGCGACGGTGGTGGTGGCTCGATTGAAACAGATACAGCCTTGGTGAGGCGCGTGGTGACATGGTCACCGACCTGAACCAGCTTTAACGCTTCAGCGTCCTGGACGTCGATGGTTCTGGGGATCCCATCGCTGTCGATCAGCGTGGCGCGGCTGTTCTCGCGGTCGATCGACTCGACGGTAAAGGTTGCCTGTACGGCCTCAGCCATGCCGGCGCCGGGCTTTTCGCCTTCTTCCGCGCGACCAACCGCTGCTACAGCGCCTTCGGGCATTGCCTCACCGGCCGGAGTCACCTGGATGGTCAGCCGTTCGGTGTAGGCGACCACCAGCCGGTCTCTGGGTTTGATCTGATCGAAATTCCTTACTTCAGGACCCGCGGTGATCGAGAAATGCCGCATACCCGCGCCGATCAGCTCGATCTCGCGAGTCTCCGAGTTCACCGACGCGACGATTGCCGAGTGCTTGACGATGCCGGTGATGGTCTTGACCGGTTTCTCTACGGTTTGCTGCGCGTAAGCAGTCGTGGTTAACAGTGCTGCCAGCGTCATGAGTGCGGCGAGTGCTGCGGTTGGGCGCATTTTTTGAACCTCCATGTGTCCTTCGAGCGTTTAGTGCGGTGATTGTTGGGGGCAGTGAGCTTTCAAGCCGGGCGCGATGATAACCTGTTCGCTGGATCCCATCGACACCGGAAGGGGAGTGAATGTGGCAGCGGTAAATTCGGCTGGCGTCGATATTCACTACGATGTGTATGCCGATGGCGAACGGCCTTGGCTGGTGTTTGCCCATGGCGCTGGCGGCAATGCCGCGTGCTGGTGGCAGCAGGTGCCGTACTTTTATCGGAACTACAATCTGGTCACCTTCGATCACCGTGGCTTCGGGCGCTCCCGCTGTTCGCTCGAGCAGTACCGCCAGGCGTGCAACGTTGCCGACCTCGAAGCCGTTCTGGCGGCCGTCGGAATTGATCGCGCGGCGCTGGTCTGTCAATCCATGGGCGGCTGGACCGGCTTGCGCTTCGCGCTCGACAACCCGCACCGGGTCACTGCGCTGGTGATGAGTCACACCTACGGGGGCATTCGCGCGGACGACATTGAAGGGGTGCGTGATGCAACAGCCGAGCGCGGCTTTCCCTCCGAGCCGTTCGGGCACTGGGCGTTGGCGCTCGATCTGCCTGAGCGCAACCCGACACTCGCCCATCTGTACCGGGCGATTGGTGAGTTCAATGTGGATTTCAACGCCTTCGGCGGAGTGCAGGCGTTTCGTGAGGTCGCGGCCGACGTCGAGCCGGAAGAACTTCTCGGCTACAGCGTGCCGACGTTGTTCGTTACCGCCGACCACGACGTCGTGATCCTGCCGGCGGCGATCGAGGCGGCACAGGCGCTGACGCCGGGTTCTGAGCTGATCAACCTGGGCGACTCGGGTCACTCGTCATATTTTGAGATCCCTGAGGTCTTCAACTCGACGGTGGCGGGGTTTCTGGATCGGCACTGTCGGTGAGTTGGGCCTGCTGAAACATCGGTTTCGCTCGCCACAAGCCGACCGCCAGGGCGATCAGCAGGGCTAATGCCACCCCGCCGATGATCAGACCGGCCAGCCCGGGTTCTGCCGAGCTGTACAGCACGCCAAAGACGACCATGCCGAACACAATCTGCGCGACGTACAGCGAGGCCCAGGGCCACATCCAGCTTCGCATCCGGTAGAACCCCCAGGCGCCGGCGCCATAGATCGCCCCAGTGCAGCGGTTCGGTGGCTTTCGCGGCCCAGCCGGTCAGCATGTAGCCGAACCACACCTCCTGATCGTCGGCGACGGGCTTGAAGAACATGTCGAAGGGCATGTAGATGAAGGTCATATAGGCGCAGAACAGCAGGGTGGCGTTCATCCACCAGGGCCGGCCAACGAACAGGCGGCGTATCGGAGCCGAACGGTTTGCTGGGCTGGGCTGGGTGCTCGATTCCATCGTAGGGTTCTCCCGCTGCTCGACGCCGGCCAACATGACACAGCCGTTCTGTCAGGGAAAGTTCTGTATCTTGATCAACTTTTGCCTTGGCCGGAGCGGGGTTTGTCTGACACAATGCCCGATTATGGAAGACGGTGCGCTGGGGAGTCGAACTTCGCGGTCCAAGGTTCTAGTCTGCCCGCATCGTGGGGTCCGAAGATGACTGGCCTCGCAAGAAAACTAAAGATTGAGGGGTTGATGACGGAGGCATCCGCTTCCGCAGTTAGGGGATAGGTAGGTATGGTTTTTGCGTGGGCGCTGGTTCTGCTGGTCATCGGTTCGGTGGCGTTTCACCTGTGGAGCCCCTGGTATCTGACGCCGCTGGCGTCGAACTGGGGCATGATCGACGCCACCATCGACCTCACCTTCTGGGTCACGGGTTTCGTTTTCGTTGCTGTGAACCTGTTCATGGCGTGGTGTGTGTTCAGATACCGGTACGACAAGAATCGGCGCGCCGAATACGAGCCCGAGAACAAGAAGCTCGAATGGTGGCTGACCGGACTGACCTCGTTGGGCGTTGCCGCCATGCTGGCGCCTGGCCTGTTCGTCTGGGGCGAGTTCGTCACGGTCCCCGAAGATGCTCACGAATTCGAGGCAATTGGCCAGCAGTGGTATTGGAGCTACCGCTTTCCGGGCGAGGATGGCACCTTTGGTACAGTCGCGTCTCGCTTCATCAGTGATGACAACCCGTTCGGCATGAACCCCGAGGACCCCAACGGTCAGGATGACGTCCTGGTGTCACATACGGAAGTTCACCTGCCCATCGATCAACCGGTGAAAGCCAATCTGCGGGCCAAGGATGTGCTGCACAACTTCGCGGTAGCGCAGTTTCGCGTGAAGATGGACCTGGTTCCGGGCCATGTCAGCTACCTGTGGTTCACGCCGACCAAACTCGGCGAGTTCGAAGTACTGTGTCAGGAGCTCTGCGGCATTGGGCACCACACCATGCGCGGCATGGTGGTGGTTGATACTCAGGAAGACTTCGACGCCTGGCTGGCGCAGCAGCCCACCTACGCCGACACCCTGGCGCGCATGCCCGGAGATGCCGTGGCGGGACAGGCGACCTACGCTGTCTGTAGTGCATGCCACGGAGCCCAGGGTGAGGGCAACCCGATACTGAACTCGCCCAAGACCGCTGGACAGGAACCCTGGTATATCCGCCGGCAGCTCGCCTACTTCAAGAACGGCACCCGTGGCGCACACCCCGAAGACACCTACGGACAACAGATGGCGCCGATGGCCGCTACGTTGGTCGACGATGCCGCGGTCGAGAATGTCATCGCCTACATCCAGACACTGCCCGACGAGCCCGCTCAGGCGACAATTGTCGGTGACCTGGACAACGGCGCGCGGATCTGGGGAACGTGTAGCGCTTGTCACGGCGCCAACGGACAGGGCATCGAGGCATTGAACGCGCCGCGCCTGGCCGGCGTCAACGATTGGTACCTGGTGACCCAGCTGAATAATTTCAAGAAGGGTGTTCGTGGTGCGCCCACAGGTGATGCCTATGGCCTCCAGATGCGCCTGATGGCGAGCATGCTGAAGACTGACCAGGCGGTCGACGATGTGGTCGCCTATATCAACACGTTGCCCGGCCCCGCGGTGGCCCAGCAACTGAGCCTGAACGCGAGGATTGACTAATGGTACAAGCTGCGCACGACGCGACTTCCTACGTCGGACCCCTCGAGGTAGAGGAAGAAGAGCTTTACCACGCGAAGACTTTCATCGGTAAGTACATCTGGAGCCAGGATGCGAAGGTAATCGCGATCCAATATGGCATCACCGCCATCGCCATCGGTCTGGTGGCGCTGGTGCTGTCGGTGATCATGCGCCTGCAGCTCGGCTTCCCGGACACCTTCGATTTCATCACGCCGAGCAACTACCTCCAGTTCGTCACCATGCACGGAATGGTGATGGTGATCTACCTGCTCACGGCCCTGTTCCTCGGCGGCTTTGGCAACTATCTGATTCCACTGATGTGCGGCGCCCGAGATATGGTGTTTCCGTACGTCAACATGATCAGCTTCTGGGTCTATCTCGCCGCGGTGCTGATCCTGGTGGCCAGCATGTTCGTGCCCGGGGGGTCCACTGGTGCGGGCTGGACGTTGTATCCACCCCAGGCAATCAGTGCTGGGACACCGGGATCCGACGGCGGCATCCTGTTGATGCTGATCTCGCTGGCGCTGTTCATCATCGGTTTCACCATGGGTGGCCTGAACTACGTGGTCACCGTGCTGCAGGCGCGTACCCGTGGCATGACCCTGATGCGTATGCCACTGACCATCTGGGGCATTTTCATGGCCACGGTGCTGGCCCTGCTGGCATTCCCGGCGCTGTTCGTTAGCGCCATCATGATGACGCTCGACCGAACGCTGGGTACCAGCTTCTTCATGCCGGCGATGATCTCGATGGGCGAGCAGACCTCCTACGATGGTGGCAGCCCCATTCTTTTCCAGCACCTGTTCTGGTTTTTCGGCCACCCCGAGGTGTACATCGTTGCGCTGCCGGCGTTCGGCATCGTCTCGGATCTGCTGTCCACCCATGCCCGCAAGAACATCTTCGGCTACCGCATGATGGTCTGGGCCATCGTCGCGATCGGCGTATTGAGCTTCATCGTATGGGCGCACCACATGTACGTCAGCGGCATGAATCCCTACTTCGGATTCTTCTTCGCGACCACCACGCTGATCATTGCGGTGCCCACGGCCATCAAGGTGTACAACTGGGTGTTGACGCTGTGGCGCGGCAACATCCGGTTGAACGTGCCCATGCTGTTCGCCATCGGCTTCGTGTTCACATTCGTCAATGGCGGTTTGACAGGACTGTTCCTCGGTAATGTGACGGTGGATCTGCCGCTTTCGGATACCTACTTCGTGGTCGCGCATTTTCACATGGTGATGGCGGTGTCGCCGATCCTTGTGGTGTTCGGGGCGATTTACCACTGGTACCCGAAAATCACCGGCAAGATGCTCAACGATACGATCGGCAAGTGGCATTTCTGGATTACCTTCATCGGTACCTACAGCATCTACTACCCGATGCACTATCTCGGCTTCGAAGGCCTGCCGCGACGCTACTACGCATACGGCGATACGGCGTTCATGTCGGATTCGGCTCAATCGCTGAATGCTTTCATTTCCGTCGCGGCCTGCGTGGTGGCCGTAGCGCAGATCCTGTTCATCTGGAACCTCATTACCAGCCTGCGTAACGGCAAACCGGCCGGTCCTAATCCCTGGGAGGCCACCACCCTGGAGTGGCAGACGCCGGATACTCCGCCAAAGCACGGCAACTTTGGTGAGAATCTGCCGCTGGTGTACCGCTGGGCCTACGATTACAGCGTGCCGGGCGCGGTGGAGGACTTTATTCCACAGAACGTCCCGCCCGAGGATGTGCCCACCGCGCAGACCGATGATCCGACAGCGGCCGAGCGCCAGCCGGCGTGACGGTAACGCTGGTCTTTATGGGAGCTCTGATGGCCGTTGTGGCCTACTGGCTGCTCAGGCAGACCATCAACGTGCGGCCGTGGGCGGCGGAAGCGCGGGGCGACCTGATCAACCCCAACCTCGGGCTGCCACCCACCAAAATCGCCTTGGGCGTGTTCATGGCGGTGGCGGCTTCACTATTTGCCTTGTTTCTCAGCGCCTACTCCATTCGCATGACGCTCGCCGATTGGCGGCCCATGCCGGAACCGGATTTGCTCTGGGTGAACACCGGCATCCTGGTGCTTGCCAGCGTGGCCTTACAGTGGGCCTGGAGCGCGGCTAACAAGGGACGGATGGAGGTCGTCAAACGAGCGATGTCCATCGCCGGCGCGCTGTCGGTGGCGTTCGTGCTGGGTCAGTACCTGGCCTGGGAACAACTGACTGCCACCGGCTATTTCATGACCGCTAACCCGGCCAACGCATTCTTCTACCTGCTGACCGGTTTGCACGCGCTGCACCTGCTCGGCGGGCTGGTCGCCTGGTACAAAACCAGCGCGCGGCTGTGGCGCGGGGTCGACGAGCCCGTGCAGATCGCAAGAGTACGTCTGAACGTCGAGCTGTGTGCCGCCTATTGGCACTTCCTGCTCGTCATCTGGTTAATTCTGTTCGGCTTAATGCTGAACACATAGCTTTAAGGGATACGACGCATGGCGGAATCGATTGCTCTCCAGCCGGGCCTGAAAGGGATAGCCGCCGATTGGGGATCAGACCAGCGGGCGTTCAAGAACGTCCCCTGGGGCAAGGCGATGATGTGGATTTTCCTGCTCAGCGATACCTTCATCTTCTCCTGCTTTCTGGTCTCGTACATGACCGTGCGTATGACCACTACGGTACCCTGGCCGTTCCCCAGCGAGGTGTTCGCGCTAAGCTTTGGCGGTGAACCGATTCCGCTGATTCTGATCGCGATCATGACGTTCATCCTGATCAGCAGCAGCGGTACCATGGCCATGGCCGTGAAGTTCGGCTACGAAAAAAACAAGACGATGACCTTCTGGCTGATCGTGGTGACCGCCATGTTCGGGGCCAGCTTCGTTGGCATGCAGGCGTTCGAGTGGACCAAGTTGATCGTCGAGGAAGGGGTGCGGCCCTGGGGCAACCCGATGGGGGCGCCTCAGTTCGGTGCGGCGTTCTTCATGATCACGGGGTTCCACGGCTTCCACGTGTCGGTCGGGGTGATTTTCCTGCTTATCACAGCCTTCAAGGTGCGTCGCGGCGATCTGGACAATGAGCGCCCTGGCTTCATGACCGGACGTAAGGGCCGTTACGAAATCGTCGAGACCATGGGCCTGTACTGGCACTTCGTCGATCTGGTCTGGGTGTTCATTTTCGCATTCTTTTATTTGTGGTGAGGTGCCGATATGGCTCACGCTGAAGGTCAACAACATCCCATTGCGATCTACTTCTGGATCTGGGGCCTGCTGTTCGTGCTCAGCACGTTCTCCTACATGGTCGACTACCTCAATTTCCAGGGAATGCTGCGCTGGACACTGATCATCGTGTTCATGCTGGCCAAGGCCGGGCTGATCGTCGCGGTGTTCATGCACATGATGTGGGAGCGGATGGCGATCATGTGCGCGATTCTGATACCGCCCATGGTGATCATTCTGCTGACCATGCTCATGGCGGCTGAAGCGAACTACGTGTTCTTCACGCGCCTGTTCTTTTTTGGTGCCGCACCCGAGATGGCACCCGTCCTGCACCACTGACGTAACAACTGAGTAGGGGTCAGAGCCCTTTTTAGGAAAAAGGGTTCTGACCCCTAACCTCAGGGCATCGTTTCCCCGAAGAAATGGGTCAGCTTCCGCTGCCAGGCAACCAGCCAGTGGGGGGCTGCCGGCCCGGTGCCGGCGAGTTCCGCCGCCGGATGCTTCGTGACGATCCGCTCCAGGGCAGCTTCCTGATCGGGTTCCAGATCCACGAAGAACACGTGCTTGCCCTGCGTCAATGCTTGCTCGAACTGCTGGAAGTGGATGTTGGGGCGCTGGATCCCGACGAAGCCGCCCTCCCAGGTGGAAAAGCCGAGCACGATGATGGCCAGGAAGATGAATGGAACCCAGCCCGCTGCGGTGTCGGTCCATCCCGCTGAGTTCGCCACCACGAGAACCAGAATCGAAAGGATCACGCCGATGACGGCGCCGATCAACATGGAGTGGATGACATCTCTCTTCATGATCGACTGCACGTCGTGCAGGTGTACATGATTTTCCACGGCCGTATCGTCGAGGCTCAGTACATGTATCTGGGGCGTGGGTACGCCGGCTCCCTCCAATTCTTCTTCGAAGACTTCCAGGTCGTCGAGGTCGTCACTGATAAAGAAGTGCCTCAGCATCTTCATGACATGCCTCCGCTAGATATTCCCGGTGGGAACCACCGGTAGATAGTTGGGTCAGCGTTCGATCAGGGCTTGGCCACCCAGACATTACACCAGCCAGGGCCCGCCACCAGTTTACCGGGGAAGATGGCACAGGTACCCCAGCCTTCTTCGGTTACGGCGTACTGCAGGCAGTTATCGCAGAATTGGGTTTTACCTTCTTCGCTGGCGCGCTTCGGGAACTTGGCGGTATCGGTCGTGTTGGCGTCCTCCACGTAGCCGAGCGCCATGGCGACCGGATCGCTTTCTTCGAGCCTGGGGAGGTCGGCCGCCCAGACCTGCCCGGTTCCCAGCATGGATACCAGAGGAATGGTCGCAGCACCTTTCGCCGACGTTGTGAGAAACCTACGACGACTGTATCGACAGTCCGGTTTGGTCATCTAAATTGCTCTCCAATGTGCCAGGATTCGGTCACCTTACGATCGTTTACGGGTGGCTGCAAGCTGCCCTGACGCCGGGCGGAATCAGGCCTTCACTACCTCTGACTATCTGCAGCATTTGCCCCGCAGGACCGTCACCAGGACTGCATCGTGTAGTGGTCGACCAGTAACGCGAGGAACAGCCCGCCGAGATAGATGATCGAATAACGGAACGTCCGGATCGCGGCGTCGGCGCGCCAACCGCGCAGTAGCGCAGTGGCCCAATACAAGAAACCGGCGCCCAGGGCGATCGCCGCAACCAGATACACGGTGCCGCTGAGCCCGACGAAGTACGGTGCGAGGCTCGATGCGATCAACGTCAACGTGTAGAAAAAAATGTAGCCCCGGGTGTGCGACTCGCCGTGGGTGACCGGCAGCATGGGGACGTCGGCGTTGGCGTAGTCCTCGATCCGGTCCAGCGCCAACGCCCAGAAATGTGGGGGTGTCCAGACGAAGATGATCAGCACCAGCAGCAGGGGCGCGGTTTCGATGCTGCCGGTGACAGCGACCCAGCCGAACAGCGGTGGCGTTGCGCCGAACAGGCCGCCGATGACGATGTTCTGGGGCGTGGCGCGCTTCAGGTACAACGTGTAGATCAGCCCGTAACCGACCCACGACGCCAGGTTCAACCAGGCCGTAAGGGGGTTGACCAGGTAGGTGAGGATCGCCATGCCGGCAATACCGATCAATGCGGAGAAGGCAATCGCGGGTACCGCAGCAACCCGGCCCTGGGCGATGGGTCGGTTCATGGTCCGAGCCATTCGTGCGTCGATCTGTGCATCGGCCACATGGTTGACCACCGCCGCCGAGCTCGCGACCAGAGCGATCCCGACGGTCGCGTAAACGACGATGTCCAGTGGCGGCAGGCCTGGAACCGCGAGAAACATGCCCACGGCAGCCGTGATCAACATCAGCGCCACCACGCGCGGTTTGCACAACTCCAGATAGTCGCGCCAGCCCGGCGCGACCGCCGTGGTTGCATCACTCAACTGTTATTCCCCTTTCCGGTGCCCGTGCGGGCTTCGGCAGGTCGCCAGTATACCTTCGGGCGATCCGCCGTCGAAATCTTTACGCCCGCGATGCCTGCCGGAGACTCGTTCGCTCCTGTTTGGAACGCTCTTCACCCCTCCCAGAGATCCTGGGCGAGCCTCAGGGGGTCCCGCTCCAATCCTTGCCGGTCGAAGTGCTGACAGATATTGGCAATGTCCCGGTAGAACATCGGCCAGGGGTCGGCCAGGGACTTGATTTCGCTTGCCTGGGGCAGGTCGATCAAGCGTGGGCGGTCGCGGTGATAAAGAATGTTATAGGCGGACAGATCGCCATGAATGAGCTCACAATCGAGCAACGTGCGAACGTCATCGATTATCGCCTCGAAGGCCCGCGCCGTTTCATTACGGCTCAGCCTAGTGTGCACCAGCATGGGGGCGGCGCCGTCCCGATCGCCAATGTACTCCATCAGGATACCGGCCGAGCAGTGGGCCCACGGTTTCGGGACTGACGCGCCGTACTCGTAGAGCGTGTTCAGCGCGCGCCACTCCTTGTCGACCCACATGTGGTGCGAGACCCGTTTTCCTTTCTTCGAGCGCTGCTTGATCGCTTTGCGCA
>PVMK01124113.1_pt1 | contig 17070 bp, 13 predicted proteins | sample 1853481 | NCBI WGS metagenome assembly PVMK01 (sample SAMN08533507, study PRJNA380276) | Marine sediment metagenome, whole genome shotgun sequencing project.
TTCATCTTCCTCAATTGACACCTCCTCTGGATCCTCCGCTTATGAAAATATTCTCAGTGCCGCGGGATGTTTCATCACAACGGCATCCTCGCGCAGCCGGGGAAAGCAGGCAGGACCTGTCTGGAATGAAATCCACGGCCGAGAGCTGGCCATCATGCTGGTGCTGTTAGGGCTGCTCAAAGGTCTGATCATCGTGTTAAGGAGGACCAAACAGCGGTGGGAAGAAATCCAGCGTCGCTATGAGATGTATCATGAGCGCGGCACCAGATTCATTGCAAGTGATATAATAAAGGTTCAAGGCGCACGGCACAAGGTGCACGGTACAAAGCCCTGATCGAATACTGTTAAATTGGTTTGATTGGTTCAATTGGTTCGATTTAAGAAGCCAATACAGCCAATGAGACAAATAAAACTAATTCAACAAGGTGTTTTTTATTCCGAATTCCAATTATCCTGTCTAAATAAATTAATAAAGAATCTCAATCCACACATAAGAATTATCATTCCCACGATAAGACTCAAAGGCCAGGAAGCAGACCTCGAATCCGGGCTTACCGAATCGACAAAACAACTCACAAAAACAACAGCTCCGCTGCGGCTCTCTCCAGGTGGTCTGTCTTCTTCTTCCCGCGTGCCGTCAAAGGATGCGAATACAACCGTCTGGGTGCCTGAAAAATGATACACCTGTACTTCGATCAATGCCGGGCTTGACCCCGTATGATCGACCCGGGAGCCCGGCACCATCCACCCTTCCCCGCCGGGCAAGACATTGCCCTCGGCATCCGCAGCCGGCAGCCATTGGGTGCCGTCATGATATGCCAGGCCCACTGAAAGAATATCCGCATCTTCGGGGACCGGGACAAACAGCTTTACCGGGGTATCAAACACCGTGTGCGGGGCCAGATTAACGGGCATGCCGACGGCTTCAAGGCCTTCTATGTTGACTTTTTCGATTTCACCCTGAGACCCGAATTGCGGTGTCAGTGGCTCATTGCTATTATACATGACCCTGGCACCGGCAAGTTCCCCTTCCACCACCTGGATGCCGGCATCGTGACTGCCGCCGGAATCCGGATCGACCGCATAAATTTCTTCGGTTTTCGGCCGATTTTGTCGGGAAGCAACTCGCTGGGCAGCCGATTCAATTTTAAATTCAAATGCCGCCGGCTGCAGGATATTGTCCGCCACATCCTTTATCTCTACCTTTATATATATATGGGAATTATGCGGATAATTTGAATGCATATAAGGCTCCAGGAAACGGTCATAAACCGCCCACAGGAAGGTGGCCTGATCATCTTGCTCGTCAATGAGTTTTACCACCCGAACAGTATCGAAACGCAGGTCGCGTATGTAGGGTACGTGAAATCCGTCATCAATGGTAAACCGGATGGCATCTGCCGAGTTGAGATCAATGCCGTGAACCGATCGGATCAAGACTGCAAAACCGGTTTCGTCGGGCACGCGGGCAGCGTTCACAATTCCGGCATCCTCTTGAGGAATGGAATCTCGAATTTCGATCGGTGCGGAAAGAACCTTAAACGGATTGCTGCGGGCCTGATACTCCTGAAGATTTGAAAAGCCGTCGCCGTCATGATCCGGCAACGCGTCGGCAATCAGGATGTCCAGGCCGTTTTCAGCCTCCCAGTCATCGGCCATGTGGTCGCGGTCGCCGTCATTGATGAATACGGGAGCAGGATCAATTGCATTGCCGGCCCTATCAGCTATGCCGCTCATCGAAAGCCTGATGATTTCATGCTGCGGAACCGACTTCAGAGCAAGCTGATAGGTGAAATCACCAATTTGGACAATATCATCCGCCCCGCCTGGGGTTTTAAAATTTAACGAGGGGCTGAAGCGGTAGTTTTTTTCCTGGAACGCATTCTTAAGATTGGATTCATTGAAGCGAATCGAGATGGAATTTTCATCGATTTCGGCCGTGAAAACCCGAGGAGGCGTGGCGTCATAGGCGCCGGTTATTGAATCCGATCGAATACTCTCCTGGACGGCCCATATAGTGATCGGACCCTCGTTGTGAGTTGAGAAATCAAGGTTAATTAAAAATTTGCCGGCCTCATCGGGGGCTGCCGTTCCCATTAAAGTTCCATTGGCAAATATCCGAACATCTTTGCCGGCATTAGCCTGTCCCATTATCGGGAAGGTATCAAAGTTATACCTATTTATATAGAAGCCGTTTTGAAGATCACTGATATGAACCTGGACAAACGCAGCGGCAGGATAGGGTGAAAATATAAATAAAACCAGAAGTGCAGCCCACAGAAAGCCCGAAAACAAGGCGTAAAATTTCGATGACTTTTTCAAAACAGTAAAAATCATGCCTGGCCCCCCCGATAATTATCTACACGCTAAATCCTGGATTAAAAAGGCATTTGTCTTCGTACTATATAATTTAATGTCCTGTAAAGAATATTCAATGATCTGCTATATATGTAGATCAAAAGGTTCAGGGTTCAACGTTCAGGGGTTCAAGGTTGCAAAACAGGTGAGAAGCAATGAGGACTGAGTGTAAGTTTTCCGCCGACAGGCGGATTGTGTATTTTCAGTTTCATCCCGCTGTCGCACAGCTTCCGTCTTCGTTAAAACTTCGCCGGACAAGATGACACTGAAAATTTGGAAACTAAAAATGAAAAAATATCCAATTAATCCTGCTTGCCTCGCCGAAGCTTGAGCGAAGGCGGGTAGATCCTGCTTGCCCAGTTAAATACGAAGTCCATTTAACCGGGGTCTAAAAGAGATCAAAAAAGGAAGGATTTTTATTTATAAAGAATCTTGAATTTAATGCCGGCACCGTTTGAGGAGATTCTGGCTATTTCTCCGGTTACCAGATGAGTTTCCATGGTGGCGGGAAAAGTGATTTTCATTGCGATTTCCTGACCGATAAATAAGCGCCTGCTGGTTTTAATAAAAGCACCGCCGGAACTTATGTCATAAACAGGTGCCTTGAAAACACCTTCCCGGGTTTTGCAATGCGCCGTTGGCAGGATTTGAGTGAACTTTTTCCTCCCATAACTCCTTTCTTCAATACTCTTTAACCGCCTATCTCTAATAAAATAATTGCGCATCTTGTAAACCAATAAGGAGCTGCCCAAAAAATTGTGTTTTACTGAACTATTGAGATATTTTAATTGAAATCTCTTCCTGCCGCAATACGGCAACAGGACTAATTACCGTAATACCTTAAGCATGTAAGGTTATGTAAGTATTATTTCCAATGAACCGGGTAGCTTAGATTATTCTAGCACAAAAGTCCTAGATTTTCGAGGTAGAATTAATATTCAGGGTCTAAGTGAAAAGCAAAAAGGCAAGAAGGGGACGTTGTTTAGTTATTCAGTTTTTATTTGTTCAGCGAAAAATGGTTTTGCTTCGCCAGTTTTTCACCCCGCTTAACCGATAAGCTCACGGCCGCTTTTGATTGCTGAAGCCTTCGGCTAAGCTCCGCCATGCTCACACCTAACTCTGTGGTTGCCCAATAACATAAAAGACTGCGCGCCTGCACACGTTTTCGCTCTTTGCCCGGCAACCAAAGCTCAGAGGACTCAATTTTTATGAGCTCAGCTGCTTTTTCAGCCACATCATCTATGCTAACGCCGCGGGCTGCCAATGCGTATTTGCGCTCCAGACGCTCCTGTGATGCTGTTAACACGGCTTCGACAAAATCTGTGTCTCCTAATATGCGCTCATCAGCCATCTGAAATATTTTCGCTTTGCGCATGGCTTTTACAGCCAGCCAGCCCCCGCTGCTGCGCACCAAGCCACCGCCAATTAGATCATGCCGTCTGCCTTGCCCGATGCCTTTTTGTACAAAAGTGCGATAGCCTTGGCGAGCCTTTGATACCGTGTTTCCAAAAAGTTCCAATACGGCCTTGGTATCCTGCCAGTCATTTGAATATTTTCCCAAAATGACACTGTGGCCCGCATACCTATATTGATCCAGGGCTTTGATATCCGATACCAGTTTGGCCCGTAGCGGATTTAAGTGAATGTAGCGAACCAATTCCAAAAGGTAGGCATCTTCCTGGCACAAAATGGATTTGAAGCGGTTTTGAAACAGATGACCACGGCGCTGATGCCGACGGTTAAAAGATACCGCATAACCGGTCAACAACCGCTGCATCACCGTTGAAATTGGGGTTTGTCCGGTCCTTAAAAGCAGATGAAAGTGGTTGGCAACCAGCGCCCAGGCCATACAGCATGTATGGGTCTCTTTTACAATTTGACCCAACCGCTTTGAAAAATCGCCGTAATCTGCCTTGGATCGAAATATCTTTCGGCGCTCAATTCCTCGCGCTATGATATGATGCAAGGCACCGGGAGCATCGATACGTGATTTACGAGGCATAAGGGCTGATTAACACAATATAAATTTTAAGTAAACTGAATAACTAAACAACGTCCCCACTCTTTTTGTCTGCTAAGCGGTTTATAGGCAAAATGTACAAAAGTTAAATACGACTCTTCTTTTTGCTTAATAGCCATTGGGAGGCATCATACAGATCTTCCGCTACATAATCGGTGAAGAGACCTGCTTCGGTCAAAAGGTGTTCGGCATCGTTGCCGTTTCCGGTTCGAACCAAAATGGAATGACCGCATCCGGCATTGAGCGCACATTGGATATCCCTGACACTGTCTCCGATCATCACGGAAGCCGCAAGATCAATATCGTATTTACGTTGCGCTTGATAAATTAAGCCCGGTGAAGGTTTGCGGCAATCGCACCCATCTGAAGGCAAATGCGGACAAATAAAAATATCGTTTATTTTGCCGCCTTTTGATTCGATAGCCTCTTTCATCTTGGAATGAACATACTCAAGTTCTTGCGCGGATATCAACTTGCGAGCAATAGCCGATTGATTTGTGATGACGATTGTCGTAAATCCGCTACGCGTGAGATCCCCTACCGCCTCGACACTGCGGGAAATAAAATCGAAGTCAGACCAGCCCTTGATGTAATCGGGTGAGTCCTGGTTGATAACCCCGTCTCTGTCTAAAAATACAACGTTGCGTAACAAATCAGTGCGCTCCGCTTGCTTTTTGGAATAATGGAAAAATGGAAGGCTGAAATGATAATTTTTTAAAATGCCTTATTTGGGCTTTATGGATTCGATGACTTTTGTGGTGCTTATCCCTTCAATCAAAGGAACGATGACCACTTTTCCACCTGCTTGTTCGACGATTTCATGTCCAACAACCTGCTCTGGCGTATAATCACCACCTTTTACAATAATGTCGGGTTTAAAACTGCGAATCAGCTCTACCGGTGTCGCTTCATGGAAAAAAACAACCAGATCTACACCTGTAATACACGATAATAGTGCGGCGCGTTCTGCCTCAGGGACAATGGGCCTGGAATCGCCTTTGAGCTTTTTAACCGAAAGATCCGAATTCAACCCGATAATCAGCTTGTCGCCTTCATCGGCAGCTGCATGCAGCAATTTTATATGTCCGATATGAAGGATATCAAAACAGCCATTGGTAAAAACGACTCGTTGGTCATTGCGCCGCCATTCAGCAATCATATCCTGTGCTTGATTTTTCGAAACAATTTTATTTACGCCATCTACCGTTCTACCCCAAAGGGCTTGTTTCAGCTCACTTTCTAAGATGGGCTGGGTGCCGACCTTTCCGACTACGATACCGGCCGCAATGTTTGCCAGAGCTGCTGCTTCAGACATTTTGAGACCGCATCCGAATGCAGCCGACAGCGATGCGATTACCGTATCTCCCGCCCCGGAAACATCGTAGACTTCCCGAACGTCGGTCGCAATGTGCTTGGCCGGCCGGCCACTCCGGAAAAGCGATATGCCCTTAGGCCCGCGAGTAACCAGCATATAATTTAAATCATATTTCTCGATCAGTCTGTTTGCCTGACTTTCAAGTATCGTTTCATCGTCTTCAGGGAAAGGTGCTATCAGGTTTAGTTCCGCTGTATTTGGCGTTACACAGGTGGCACCGCTATACCGTTCCCAGGAAAGGCCTTTAGGGTCAACAAATGCCGCCACCTTTTTTGACCTGCAGCGCTTGATGATATGTTGAACCACATCAAATTGGAATACCCCCTTGCCGTAATCTGAAACGATCACCACATCAGCTTCGGGCAAAGCTTTGTCAAAGCTGTCGAGCAGTTCCTTTAGGATTTTTTTGGGTATCTCTTTCGAATTTTCTTCGTCCAGCCTTAGCAGCTGTTGATTTTGGCTGAGTATCCGGGTTTTCGTCGTTGTGGGATGGTTTTTTACAGGGATCAAATAATTTCTTATACCCTCTTTTTTCAAAATGTCCTGCAAAGACGAGCCATTAGAATCATCGCCGCTTACGCCCAATAAAACCTGCTTACAGTCTAACCCTTTTAAATTCTTGGCCACATTACCGGCTCCGCCGAGGGTCAAGGTCTTTTTATCCACCCTTACAATCGGCACCGGTGATTCAGGAGAGATCCGCTCAACATCACCCCAGAAATAGCGGTCCAGCATAACATCACCGATTACGAGGACGGTGCAATTGGCAAAATCAGGATAGGCGATCACGATGATTCCTTTCCATGGGTTAGGGTTGATTCAATCATTTCAGCCCAGAAATGGAGGATGAAAATATGGACTTCTTGAATGCGGGCGGTAATATCAGATGAGATAATGATTGAGATATCCGCATGCTCAATAAGGCTTCCGCCCTTATTCCCGACCAAGGCAATGGTTTGCATGCGTTTCGCTTTGGCTTGAACGGCAGCCTGGATGACGTTTTTAGAATTCCCTGAGGTTGATATGCCGATCAGGATATCACCCGAAACACCTAGCGCTTCCACCTGCCTTGAGAATACTTCACTATAGGCGTAATCATTGGCGATGGCCGTGATAAGAGAAGTATCTGTATTTAATGCGACCGCCGGCCATGCGCTTCTTTCTCTTGTGAATCGCCCCACAATCTCTGCGGCAAAGTGCTGGGCATCCGAAGCAGATCCTCCGTTCCCGCAAATCAGAATCTTTTTACCGTTTTCAATGGTTTCGATAAGCATTCTGCCCGCATTTGAAATCGCTTCGCTGAGTTGAGCAAGCGATTTGAAGCACGTTAAATGCTCGTTTAAAATTCGGTCAAACATAATATGGATTTACTCCTTTATGTATGGCTTTTGCTCAACTTAATTATCGAGAAAGTCTTCGCGATATAGAATGCCGTCTGATAGTCAAGGAAGGAGGTTAAGCTTGTATGATAAACTATTTTCTTCTGCAATTTTTATTAATATAATAACATATTTGCAAGACTTAGACAATTTTTCTCTCGAGATATTAATTTGATCGCTTTGATCCCTGTGCAGTATTCGACAGTATTTTCCCCCAATAGATACACACAATGCACCTTTCGCAACCCATGTTTTCCCTTGAACCCTAATACCTTTTCTATTGACAAATATTTCGTCATATGTCATTAAATATGACGATGAATATATCAAATGACATAAAAAGTGACAATATTCATTACATCAGGCGGATTGTTGATTTAAATGAACTACTGAGCAAAAAATCTCATTTTTTGTTAGGCCCCCGCCTGACAGGCAAGACTTTTTTAATATCACACACCCTGAAAAGTGTTCGGGTTTACGATCTCCTTGATACGTCAATCTTTCTGGCTTTAAGTCGGAATCCCGGACGTATTGCTGAAGAACTTACACCTCAAGACCGCATCGTCGTAATTGATGAGATTCAACGCCTCCCGGAGCTTCTGAATGAAGTACACCGCCTCATTGAAAAGCGAGGCGTTCGTTTTCTTTTGACCGGCTCCAGTGCACGGAAGCTTCGTCGCGGCGGAATTAATCTGCTGGGCGGCAGGGCGCGCACGAAATACCTGCACCCCCTGACATACCGGGAATTGGGTGATCGCTTCGATCTGGATAGGGCTGTGGAGCGAGGTTTGATTCCTTCGATCTATTTTTCTGATGACCCGCGTGCCGACCTGCAAGCCTATGCCGGATCTTATCTCCAACAGGAGATCGCAGCAGAGGGGGCAACCCGCAACATACCGGCCTTCAGCCGGTTTCTCCGGGTGGCCGCTTTGTGCAACGGCACGATCGTAAATTTTACCAATGTTGCCAACGACGCCCAGGTGGCGCGAACAACTGTGTACGAATATTTCGACATTTTAAAAGATACGCTGGTCCTTTACGAGCTTCCTGCCTGGCGAAAATCCAGGAAAAGAAAACCATTAGCCTCCTCCAAGTATTACTTTTTTGACATCGGCGTTGCGGCAGCTTTACAGGGGCGGGAGTTCCGCCAGGGCACGCCGGAATTCGGAGAAGCTTTTGAAACCTACCTCATGCATGAGCTTATGAGCTACAGCAATTACATTTCCGGAGAGCCATTAAATTACTGGCGGTCCACTTCCGGTTTCGAGGTGGATTTTATAATCGGCGACCATACGGCAATTGAAGTAAAGGCTAAACAAAACCTTGCGCCCGCTGACACCAAACCGCTGCGAGCCCTTGCTGAGGAAAAAAAATTGAACCGATTTTTATGCGTCAGCTTAGAGCCGCGCAGGCGAAAAATAGGAGACGTAACCATTCTTCCGTACAGGGAATTCTTAGAGGCGCTCTGGAATGGAGAGTACGCTTAATTGCCTTAAAAACCTACCAGAAAATCAAAACCTTCTCTCCAGCGAAATTTATGGAAAAAATTTAGGGTTCTGGGTTCGGGTGTCAGAGGACACCAGTTGAATCCCATCGCTGGTTGGATCTCGCTTTGCGATATTCAACCGGGGAGCTATTTGCCTGATGCCTGGCGCCTGACACCTGTTTTTTATTGAACCCCATTCACTCATTCACGCCTGCCTCCATCAATTGATCCCCGGCCAAGTACCTTTAAATACATTCAATCTTTGCGTATATCTTACTATAATCCCCTGTACACAAAATCATACTTTCCAACCAGATCTCCTTCCAAAATGAACCCTTAAAACATGTGTATACACACCTATTTCTATTTATAAACGGATTGTCTTCTACTTATAACTATCTAATATTATATGTTTTTTTAGTATAAATAATATTTTTATTTCCGCCAGAAAATAAAAAAAGGATACTAAAAAAACATTTGGCATCCCTTTTGCTCTTACACTGGGGCAAGCTAAGCGAATCCCATAACCCCCTTGTGGGCCTGTCGCGTCCGCTTCCTTCCTCTTGGCCTGGCGGGCGGGTTTCAAGCTCGTAACCCGCCCGCCATCCGCCATCTAAAGAGGATTTTTTTTAAGCAAAAAACGCTAAACGGTATTCAACAAGGCAAACGCGATTCATTTTAACAAAACCGGATTTACAGGGTTAGACGGATTTAACTACTGAATTTAAATTAGCATAATATATTGATATAATTTATAAAAACACTTGCAATCTTTCGGGCATAATGAAATATACAGTATTTGTGGGGTTAATTTTGCCTGCCCAGTTGAATTTTTACCCAGTGGCATCGCGCAGCACTTATTCCACCGGGATGAAAACTATTCCATCGGGATTGCGAAGCAAACCCACCGAAGGTGGGATTCAACCGGGGTCTGAAAAGAACGAGCATTGGGGAGGACCTGCGTTGCCACGCCTAAAATCTGTTATCCGTAATCTGAAGTCTGTTTTCTGTCTTCTGTTTTTCCCTTTAGCACTGAGCTTTGGGCCCTGGGCCTCGGTTGCTAATGCCTCAAACGTTACTCTCGGCTGGGATTCCAATCCCGAATCCGACCTTGAAGGTTACGTTGTTTATCGCAACGTCGCATCTCCCGGACCCCCGTATGATTATTCAAATATTTTGCCGGAAGATGATCTTGTCGATCCGCTCCACCCAAAGGTAACCCTTACAGGATTAAGTGAAAACCAGGAATATTATATCGCCCTTACCGCTTACAATACAGAAGGCGTCGAGAGCAGTTTTTCAAATGATGTGTGTGTTGAAGTGGTAAATGGTATCATCGAAGCTTGCAGCTCAAGCAGCAGTATAGGCGCCTCAACAAGTTCAAGCGGCGGTGGTAGCAGCGGCGGTTGCTTTATTTCCACCGCAAGCCATGAATCGTCAATGTTTTCAAAATTTATTGCTCAACCAGTCATCCGCAGCCATTTGTTGGCAATAGTTTTTTTGCTTCTGATTTTGCTATCCGCTGTCAAGCTTGGTTTCAATAAAACTCGCCGAAAATAATAAACAGGTTTTATTTATTGTTAAATTTATTTTCCTATCTGTGTGAATCTGTGTTTATCTGTGTCCAATTAATATTTTTAGCTTACCAGCTTCCAAGCTTGCTCGCTTTGAAACTATCAGCTACGAGCTACGAGCTATGAGCTGATCCGCTTTCCAGCCTATCTCCTAATTAATGTAGACTTTGATTTCAACCCGGCGGTTCTGTTGCCTGCCCTCAAGTGACCCATTGCTTTTTAAAGGATTTTGAGACCCCCGTCCAAAGGCATCGATCCTTGAGGCGGAAAAACCCTGGCCGATGAGATAGTTTTTTACCATGTCGGCCCGGTATTTAGAGAGTTGTTTGTTGTAAACAGGGTCTCCGTGTGAATCCGTAAAGCCTTCAACGGTAATTCTTAAGTCAGAGCGCAGGGAGGTAAATTTGATGATGTTGCTTAAGGTTTCATAGGCTTTTTGAGGAAGTTCATTTGAATTGTATTCAAAATAAATTGTCGACCTTTGATCGCTAACAAAACCTGACGGCTGTATATCAATTAATTCACTTTTCGGGCGGCGGTCTCTATCTCCTGTCTCTTTTTTATTCTCCTCTATAGATAGAGAAGCTACTGCATTTGTATTGATTTCCCCTTTATGCTGCGAGGAGTTTTTTCCGGCCGAATCATCTTCCTTGATCATTTTTTCCTTTTCAATTTTAGTCTTAAATGCTTCTCTTTGTTCCTCCAACAGCCGGTAATTTGTTTGAGGTGCAAAATCGTCCGGCTTCCAACGGGCGGAACTCTCCGCCAAGGAACCGTAAATCTGATACCCGACAAATGCCATAAACAACACAATAATGAATGCAACCCCGTACATAAAACCACTCTGTTGTTTTGGCCGGGGGGCAGCTAAGCCTAATTTGTGTTGGGTCTGACCTAAATTCGATTGCTCGCTTTGAGTCTTATCCACATCGATCGGGATCTTAAGTTCCTTTTCGCAATCTTTGATCATGCCGGCACCTATTTTCTTTAATCCTTCGGAATAGCAGGTCACCAGCGCAAGATCGCAGATAACATTGATGAGTCTCGGGTAGCCACGGGAGAAATTAAAAACTTCCCGGACGGCATTCGGTTTGAAAATTTCTTCGGTAGCACCTGCCATTTTAAGCCGATAATGAATATAATCTGCAGTTTCCGGCTTTGACAGAGGTTCAAGCTGATAGTTTACGCTTATTCTTTGCCTGACCGCTCTATTTCTGTTTTCTCTAATTAATTGATTGAATTCACTCTGCCCGATAAAGAAAATATTTATCAACTTGCGGTTATCCAGTTCAATATTGGACAGCAGTCGAATTTGCTCGAGCAGCTCATGATTCAGCCTTTGAGCCTCATCAATAATGAGCAATACAACTTTATCGGAAACATAAGATTCAACCAAAAATTGTTTGAATTCGATCAAAAAATCGCCTTTGCTGATGAAAACTTTATTCATGTTAAATTCATCAGCAAGGAGATTAAAAAAGTCCATGATTTCCAGATCCGGGTCCGGGATGGTTGCAATCAGAGCATTAACCTCGGTCATTCTGATAAGGGAGTTTATCAGAAGTGTTTTCCCGGTCCCGATATCGCCGGTAAGAACCAAAAATCCCTTGTTCTCCATAACTCCGTATTTCAGGTTAGCAAGGCCTTCCTTATGCTTTTCGCTGAGCCACAGAAATCTGGAGTCCGGGCTGATGTTAAATGGTTTTTCTTTTAAATTGTAATGGTCAAGGTACATTGTTCAATATAATTCCTGATTATGTCAGTTGAGGTTAAATTGTAAATCAGCAGGGAGAAACGTTTTGACCCCTGCATCACTCCTGTTTCGTTTACGATTGCAGGCCGAAAAAGATTAAGTCTGCAAGTTATATACCACCTGGCTGGAAGCAGGGTTAATTGAACCGGCGAATGCCGAAAAGGAAGGGTAAATTATTGTATCTTTCTGAAATTTATAATATTTTTGATGAGGTGCTATGTTTTGATCGTTACAAAAATTCTTATTTAGGAAGTCAAAGTAACACAGCCAGGCTAAAAAAATGAGAAACAATTTTCATATATATGTGAACTGCACGCCCCAGCTATTTTAAGCGTACTTTCAGTCACATATAAAAGGGAATTTATTTTAGACCCCGGTTAAATGGACTTCGTATTTAACTGGGCAAGCAGGATTTACTTGATTTACTTGATTTTAATTTCACATTTTCAGTTTCCACCTGCCCGCCATCGCGAGCCGACACGTCCGCAACGCCTTGCTTGCATGGCGGACGTGGTGGCGGGCAGGCGGGAAGTGAGAAAGAATAAAAAAATCCTAAAAATCCTGCCTGCCCCGTCATAGCTAAAGCGACGCCGGGTTAATCCTGTCTAATAAATATAAAAACAAATTTCATATTTAACCGAAGTTTCGTAAAAAAAGAGGGCAGCGAATTTACATGCCTTTTGAGGATTCCACGGGGGAACCTTGAACCCCGCGTTTATTCCATCTCTGCGGTAACCCATTTTAACCTTTCCTCATAAGCTTCAATCCTCGCCAGATACTCCATTTTCTTGGATCTGTACTGTCCTTCCAAGCGCTTTAACCTTTGAGTGGTGTTTAAAAGATGATTTTCAATGCTGTTAGCTTCAGCTCGAATCCGGGAGGGGCTCCACATTTCTTTTAAAGATAACATCGATCGCAGCCTTTCATGTTTGGAGGTGCTTGAATTTCCAGAACAGTATAATTTCGCCTTCTAATTCATCCTCTTAAATATCAACAGAGATAGTAGCAAAAATCGTGCAAATTCTGCTTTTAATTCTAAAAAATTATTTATCTCATTAATTACAGATACTTATGCTGACAAAAAATAGTAACGCCAAAAAAACATTATGAAAATAACAACCGACTATTGTGAATTTAATTTCACATTTGCAGACTTGCTTGAGAAAGGATTCCACGGAGATTCATACACCCGAAGCCTGATGCCCGCTTGCCCCGCTGTCCTGTCCGGCGTAGTCTTGACGAAGACGGAAGCTCGATAGAGCGACGCCGGACCGGTTTTGAGCCCCTGAACCGTCGTTCTCCGGCTTAAGCTGTCATAAACGCCAGGTGTGAGGTATATGATTTAAAGTACCAGGTACAAGGCGAATAACTGAAATCTGAAATTTACACCAAGGGCTATGAATTTCCGCCGGCAGGCGGATTGGATTTTCCCAGTTTCATCCCCGCCTGCCTCGCCTTGCTCGCATGGCGGGCGTGGTGGCGGGCAGGTGGAAACTGGGAAATAAAATAATCCCGAAAATCCTGCCTGCCGCGCCGAAGCTTTTCAGCGAAGGCTGGTCAATCCTGCTTGCCCTGTTAAATATTTCGCAGAAATCGAGCGCAGCGAATTTAACCGGGGCCTCGCCCTGTTAAATAATTCGCAGAATTGGAGCGGAGCGGATTTAACCGGGGTCTAAAAAGGTTCCCCAATTCAATTGTCTCAAACCTTACGCCTGACGCCTGATGCCTTGTATTTGAACCCTGCCTGCCCCGTGGAATGCAGCCCTGATGCCCTCCCCCAGGAGGATTCCACTGGGGAACCACAGCCCTTTGCACCTTGACAATCCAAAATAAGATGTATACAATAGCCATATTTTGAGTATGTATAAAAAGGATGGTTATGAAAAAAACAACTGTATTGATTGACGAACAATTACTGACAGACGCCATGGAGGCCATAGGGGCTAGAACCAAAAAAGAGGCCATCAGGGCCGGATTGGAAGCCCTGGTTAAGCATCATCACAGGGAATCATTACAAAAAGAGCTGGGAACTTTTGATATAGACCTCAACCTGGAAGAATTGGAAAGATTACGAAATGCCGAATAATCTCTTTCTGGTAGATACGTCGGCTTGGATACTGGCTTTGCGTAAGGATTTCCTACCCGGTGTTAAAGACCGCATAGCGTATTTACTCAAAGAAAATGCGATAATTACATCAGCTATGATCAAACTGGAGCTTTTAGGGGGTACCAAAGAGGAAAAAGAGTTTCAACGTTTAAAGATCCGCCTTGACTCCCTGGAGATGGTCGAAACGAATACTTCTTTGTGGGAAAGGGCCTATGATCTGGCCTTCAGTCTGCGCCGAAAAGGAATAACAGTGCCCTACACGGACATCTTAATTGCTGCGTCTGCATTAATTATGGCTGCTACAGTTGTCCATGCCGATTCACATTTTGACCTGATGCAACCGCATTGCGACCTGAAGGTGGAAAGCTTCGTCGAAACCATAAAAAAGCTTAAAAAATAAACCGGCAAACCTTTTATTGGGTACTTGTAACCTTTTGCTGTTTTATTTCAAATTCCTCATTCCGAAATCAGCTCGCCTGATGCCCGCTTGCCCCGCTGTCCTGTCCCGTCGACATGTCCGGCAAAGCTTTAGCGAAGACGGAAGTTTTAACGAAGTCGGAAGCCTTGAATGCGAAGGAAGGACGCCTAACGTCTTTAATATGACTTGCGTGCCGCGCCGAAGCGGATTTAACCGGGGAGCTGTGAGCTTATTCAAGCTTGAAACTTTTTCTGGGCCCTAATTTGGAATAGTCTCTTAATCCCCACAACTAGTCCCATAATGATTAAAGCTCCCAACATAACTGGAAAATAATTTGAATCACCGGCAGTACTGTTAATGAAACAGGTGCCGTTATTCCCTCCTGCGCCATTGCTTCCCGTGTTAGCGTTAGAGCTTAGACTTGCGCTGCAGTTTTCAATAACAGAATCTACAATTTCCACACATACTTCATCGGAAAAATAACTCTCGTTTCCCTCGCTATCATAAGCAGTCACTGCAATAAAATATTCGGAGTTTTCCTTAAGCCCGGTCATGGTAACCACAGGGATGAGCGGATTCGACAGGTCATCTTCCGGCAATGTACTGGAAAATTTGTAGGGCGGACCGGGTGAACCAACGTTGCGATAAATTATGTACCCCTCGAGATCGGGTTCCGGATTGGCGTCCCATCCCAGCGTAACTTTTTTCGCTAAACAAATGGATGAAAAGATCGGGAACAGCAGAATTGCCAGGACAATCAGGCAAAACAAAAAGAGTGTGAAGTTGGACTTCCTGTCCATAAGCAGCCTAATAAATTCTGTGAATATTCGTAACAGCGTTTCCGATGAAGCGCTTGTTCTTGTGCGCCGACAGGATACTTCTGCATCCGTGTCAACAAATACAGGTCATTTTAAAAGCATCTAAGAAAATCAATTTTTGTTTATAAAATAGAAAAATTATCATGTCAATATTTTTCTATAATATCAATAACATATGTAACTTTATGCACATATGTGTGAAAAAAAATACCACTCAATGGCAAAATCTATAAAAAATGCAGGTAATTAGTCGGAATAGACTTTTGGATTTCGGCGAGTAACGCTATCGAGGCACAGCTATCCGGCTTCTAAGCTTTAATCTTTTTTGCCTTCCAGCTTTCTAGCTGCTCTGCATTCCAGCCTAACTCAAACAGTTGTAAACTATAAAGTAAGAGATCGGATTTTAAAGGGTTAGCAATGATCGGGGATTGCAGATAGAAAAAAAGGGACTCTCAGGATACCTTCAACGGTTCCCTCAAGCCCCTTTTTTATTTATCAAGGAGGTTTTATGAAAAAGTTAACTCTTTAAAGACGGAACTGCTAAAAATAAGGCGCTGCGATTCATTTAGCAGCTTATTTCTTTTTCTTAAAAATATTTTTGCGCCCGATTCCGGCAAGGGTAATTAGACCGAAACCTAGCAACAGCATTATGACCGGTTCAGGAACAAGAACCTCAAGCAGCGAAGCATTCGTAATTCCTGTAAAGGCAAAAAGTAACACCATCAACACTAATAAAACTGAAATTTTATTCATGCGCCCCCTTGTTTAAGGCCTAAAATGAAGAAGCAGGGTGTCAAGATAAATATATGGAGAGATTTAAAGATTTATGAATGCAACTGCAAAATTTGAACCAGGATACATAAATTTTAAATAATTTTATAAAATGGTGAAATTGTTATAAATTTTAATTTTATTTTTTCCTGTCTATTTATGAAAAAGATGTAACTACTATGAAATTATGAAGTAAATAACCCAAACTTGGAGCCTTTTTTCTACATGATTTGTAGATGTATAGTTATCTTTTTAACCTCCAAGCTTCCTAACTTCCAAGCCTATTCGCCTCCTATCTTTATAGCCTCCTGGCCTCCATGCTTCAAGCCTCTTGACTACGAGCTATGAGCATTTTTTAGGACACAGATTTGCGTAGATCTTCACAGATTTTATTTATTATTAAATTTAGGTTTTTTTATCTGTGTGCATCTGTGTTTATCTGTGTACTAAATTTTCCTTCCAGCTTTCCAACCTCCATCATTATTTCCTGTGAGCTATGAGCTATTAACTATGAGCTGGGAGCAATTGTTTGCTCCCGAGCCAGCTTAAGACCTTTTCGGCCCTTTTTTCTTTAGAAATTTTTTGCGCCCAATACCGGCCAGAATAATTAGACCTGAACCCACCATCAGCATGGTTGCCGGTTCAGGCACAGGATTAAATCTAATGTTATCCACCGCTGCCGATCCGCCAAAATCGATTTCTACACGATCAAACTTTGTCAATCCCGGGTTGCCAACAAAGTCTGATAAGTCCGCGGCTGTAATCGGTTGAATTCGATTGATGGTATTGTTGCCAATCATGTCATTTGGATTCGATCTGATAGATGTTGAAGGACCTGATGAGTATAGCAGCTCGAGCGGGTTTTTCGCTGCTTTCTTCATGGATGGCAGCCCGCTCGCTTCAGTTAGTTTTGGAGAGTTTGATAATTCAGCAAGTTCCTTATTCCAGGACGCAGTCTATGGCAACAATACCATCAATCGAATTCAACCGATTACAGCCGCGGACTTATCA
>PVMK01164674.1_pt1 | contig 17070 bp, 17 predicted proteins | sample 1853481 | NCBI WGS metagenome assembly PVMK01 (sample SAMN08533507, study PRJNA380276) | Marine sediment metagenome, whole genome shotgun sequencing project.
CAGGCTGGAGTAGGGGAGCATGCACAGGACCGGCCCGAATATTTCCTCGCGGGCGATGGTCATGTCGTTGTTTACGTCCCGGAAAATCGTCGGTTTCACGTAATAGCCGGTTTCCAGGCCTTCCGGTTTGCCGGGCCGCCGATGACCAGCTGTGCGCCTTCTGCCAGGCCTTGTCAATCAGGCCCTGGATCTTGTTGTACTGGGCTTCGCTGACCACCGGTCCCATCTCGGTCTCCGGATTCTGCGGATCGCCGGGGTGTACTTTTTCAGCAACCGAGACCGCCAGCCGCACGGCCTCTTCGTACCGGCTTTCAGGAACCAGCATGCGGCTGGGTGCATTGCAGGACTGGCCGGTGTTATTGAACATGCAGTCCACGCCGTGGGCGATGGCCTGCTCCAGGGGCGCATCCTCAAGGATGATGTTGGCGGATTTGCCACCCAGTTCCTGGGCCACGCGCTTAACGGTGTCGGCGGCCGCTTTTGCCACCAGCACGCCGGCGCGGGTGGAGCCGGTGAAGGACATCATGTCAATGCCGGGGTGTGCGGACATGGATGAACCCACGCCCGGACCATCGCCGTACACAAGGTTGAATACCCCGGCGGGAACACCGGCGGCATCCAGTACCTCCGCAAACAGCATGGCATCCACCGGCGCTATTTCGCTGGGCTTGAGCACCATGGTGCAGCCGGCCGCCAGTGCGGGAGCGACCTTGCAGGTAATCTGGTTTATCGGCCAGTTCCAGGGCGTGATCAGGCCACAAACGCCGACCGGTTCTTTGAACACGGTGGCGCTGCCGGCCTTTTCTTCCATCGCCATGTTCTTCAGGGCGCCCATGGTGGCCATCAAGTGGCCCAGGCCGGAACCCGCCTGTGATTTTTGTGAAAAAGTCGTGGGCGCTCCCATCTCGGCGGTAATGGCCGCGGCAATCTCCTTGTAGCGGGCCTTGTAGGCACCGATGATTTTGCCCAGTAATTCAAGGCGCTGCTCCACTGTCCAGAGGGAGTATTCCTTGAAAGCCGCCCTCGCGGCCGCCACGGCGCGGTCCACGTCCTGTGCCGTTCCATAAGCAACCTTGCCGATGGACTCCCCGGTGGCCGGGTTGATGATGTCCTCTTCCTGGCCCGAGGTGTTGTCCACCCACTGGCCATTGATGTAATGTCTGGTGCAATCGTACATTGTGTTACCTCTAAAAAATTGTACTTGAAGCCTTGTGTGAATGATCCCGCTCCGGGATAGATGGATTATGACATGCTAAGCGGCAGAATCTTCACACACAATCATTCTGCCATTAAAATTTGATGCAGAACACGGGCCACGGTTTTTGCTAAGCTGTCGGTTTGTTGCGAATCCTTCAAGAGGAACCTCCATGCTTGGCTTGATGCAAGACTACCCCCTGCTGACACACACCATTCTTGACCACGCCGCGCTCAATCATGGCGAGCGTGAGCAGGTGACAAGATCCGTTGAAGGACCTATCCGCCGCACCACGCTGGCGGAAATAAGAACACGTGCGCTAAAGGTGGCAAAAGCACTGGAGAACGAAGGTGTCAAACTGGGCGACCGTATCGCCACCATGGCCTGGAATACAGAGCGGCACATGGAGACCTGGTTTGGAATCATGGGTAACGGTGCAATTTGCCACACGCTGAACCCCCGCCTGTTTGCCGATCAGCTGGTCTACATTGTCAACCATGCCGAAGACGACATCATGTTTGTCGACCTCACGTTTATTCCGCTCGTCGAGGCCCTCAAGGACCGCTTCGCAACCGTCAGGAAATACATCGTGCTTACGGATTCAGATCACATGCCCGATACTTCCCTGCCCAATGCGGTTGCCTATGAGGACTGGATCGGCGCGGTGGATGACGATTTCAAGTGGGGGAGCTTCGATGAGAACACAGCGGCCGCCCTTTGTTACACCTCCGGCACGACCGGCAACCCCAAGGGGGTGCTTTACTCCCATCGCTCGAATGTTCTGCACGGCCTGATGGTCAATCAGCCGGATGTATTCGGGCTTACTTCTGAAGATATCATCATGGCCATTGTGCCGATGTTCCACGCTAACGCATGGGCATTGACCTATGCGGCCCCGGCGGCGGGCGCCAAGCTGGTGATGCCGGGCGCAAGCATGGACGGCGAGAGTATTTATGAACTGCTGGAGGATGAGAAAGTGACCGCCACGGCCGCTGTGCCGACTGTCTGGCTGGGACTTTTGCAGTACCTGGATGAAACCGGCAAAAAATTGCCCTACCTGAACAAAGTCGTTGTGGGCGGTGCTGCCTGCCCGCCGATGATGATCCGCAGGTTCGAAAACGACTTCGATGTGGAAGTCATTCACGGCTGGGGCATGACCGAGATGTCACCGGTAGGCACCACCGGTAAACTGAAGCACGCCACGATGGGTCTGGACCACGAGGCCAGGCTGAAACTCAAGGAAAAGCAGGGCAGGACACCTTACCTGGTGGAAATGAAAATCGTCGATGACGACGGCAACGATCTGCCCCGCGATGGAAAGGTGTTTGGCCACCTGCTGGTGCGTGGACCGGCCGTTTCAAAGGGTTATTTCAAACTCGATGAGGACATCCTGACCGGGGATGGCTGGTTCGATACCGGAGATATCGCCACCATTGATCCGCTGGGTTTTATGCAGATTACCGATCGCGATAAAGATGTGATCAAGTCCGGCGGTGAGTGGATATCCTCGATCGAAATTGAGAATGAAGCAGTGGGCTGCCCGGGTGTGGCCGAAGCCGCCGTGATCGGCCTGGCGCATCCGAAGTGGAGTGAGCGGCCCCTGTTGATTATCATCAGGGACGCGGGCTCCGATATCGACAAGGAAGGCGTGCTGGCTTACCTGGATGGTAAAATTGCCAAGTGGTGGATGCCCGACGACGTAGTGTTCGTCGATGAGATTCCACACACGGCAACCGGCAAGATCCAGAAAATGCAACTGCGAGAGCAGTTCAAGGACTTTACATTCGGGGATTGATTCCCGCAGCGGACAGGAACCATGCAAGCTTCAGCCGTATCACTACAGGAAATTGTCGATCGCGTCATCGCATCCCATCGAGGGAAAGTCGGCGCCCTGCTTCCGGTGTTGCATGCAAGACAGGACAAGCTCGGCCATGTTCCCAAACAGGCCGTGCCGATGATTGCACAAGCCATGAGCCTGTCGCGCGCTGAAGTCCATGGTGTGATGAGTTTCTACCACGACTTTCGCGGCGAGCCGCAGGTAAACACATCATCCACTTGTGCCGCGCCGAGGCCTGCCAGGCAATGGGGTCGCGTGAATTGGAACAGCACGTTATGGATCGCCTGGGCATTGGCTACGGTGACACCACCGCGGACGGTCTGGTCTCGCTGGAGCCGGTTTATTGCCTGGGTAACTGCGCCTGCACGCCGTCCATCAGGGTCAACGACGATATTCATGCGCGCGTCACCGCGCAGAAATTCGATGAACTGATTGATCGCCTGGAGGCAGAAGGCTGATGGCGATCCGGATTTTTGTTCCCCGGGACGCCACTGCATGTGCGCTGGGCGCCGACGAGGTGGCAAAATTTATCCGCAAGGGGGCCGAGGGGCGGGGCCTGGAAGTCGAAGTCGTCCGCAACGGTTCGCGGGGAGCAGCCTGGCTGGAACCCCTGGTGGAGGTCGAGACCGATGCCGGCAGGCTTGCTTTTGGTCCGGTTGCCGCTGGCGATGTGCCGGGGCTGTTCGAGGCAGGCTTTCCGGGCCAGGCTGACCACATGCTGTCCCTGGGCTTCGTTGATGAGATTCCCTGGCTGGCCAGTCAGCAGCGGCTGACTTTTGCCCGGGCCGGGTTGGGCGACCCCTTGTCACTGGAAAACTATCAATCGCTCGATGGCTTCAAGGGCCTCGAACGGGCCCTGGCCATGGAGCCCCAGGCCATTGTTGATGAAATCAAGGAGTCCGGTCTGCGTGGGCGGGGCGGGGCGGCATTCCCCACCGGCATCAAGTGGCAGACCGTGCTGGATGCCCGGAGCGACACTGATAATCAGCAGAAGTATATCGTCTGCAACGCGGATGAAGGCGATTCCGGCACTTTTGCCGACCGCCTGCTGATGGAGTCGGATCCGTACCAACTGATCGAGGGCATGACTATTGCCGGACTCGCCGTGGGTGCGACCGAAGGCTTCATTTACCTGCGTTCGGAATACCCGCACTGCCGGACCGTGCTGGAAGAGGCGATTTCGCGGGCTGAGCAGGCAGCGTATCTTGGTGATGACATCTGTGGTACAGGGCAAGGTGTTCCGGATCGACCTTCGAATCGGGGCCGGCGCGTACATCTGCGGTGAAGAGACTTCCTTGCTCGACAGCCTGGAAGGCAAGCGTGGCATGGTCCGCTTTCAAGCCGCCGCTACCGGCGATCAAGGGCTTGATGGGCTGCCCACCGTGATGAATAACGTGCTGTCGCTGGCTGCGGTGAGCACGATACTGGCCAGGGGTGCTGCCCATTACAGTGATTTCGGCACCGGGCGTTCCCGCGGTACTTTGACTGTTCAGCTTGCCGGCAACATAAAACGCGGCGGCCTGATTGAGCTGCCTTTCGGGGCCACCCTGCGCGAGTTGGTGGAAGATTTTGGCGGTGGTACAGCCAGTGACCGGCCGGCCCGGGCGATCCAGGTGGGCGGTCCGTTGGGGACTTATCTGCCGGAATCGCAGTGGAATGTGGCGCTGGACTACGAAGCGCTGGCGGAGATTGGCGGTATGCTGGGCCATGGTGGAGTGGTTGTGTTTGATGACACAGTGGACATGGCGCAGCAGGCACGGTTCGCCATGGAATTCTGCGCGGTCGAATCCTGCGGTAAATGCACACCCTGCCGGGTGGGCTCGGTGCGCGGTGTTGAAGTCATCGATCGTATCGTCGCCGGCAAGGAACGTGAATTCAACCTGGCCTTGCTGGATGATCTTTGTGACACTATGGTAGAGGGTTCGCTGTGCGCCATGGGCGGATTGACGCCTTTACCGGTACGCAGCGCGCTCGAACATTTTCCGGAGGACTTCAAACAGTGATTCATCAAATCGGCACAGCGGTTTCCCTGCTAGTGGACGGGCAGGAGGTTACGGTCCCCGGGGGCACCTCGGTGATGCAGGCTGCAGCGGGAACGGGCATCGAAATACCCAAACTCTGCGCGACCGACAGCCTGGACGCTTTCGGATCCTGCCGGGTCTGCCTGGTGGAAATCGAGGGCCGCAAGGGCTATCCCGCTTCGTGCACGACGGAAGTCGAGGAGGGGATGGTTGTCCATACACAGTCCGATCGCCTGGACGGCCTGCGCCGAAACGTGGTCGAACTTTACGTATCAGACCATCCGCTGGACTGCATCAATTGCTCCGCCAACGGCGATTGCGAATTGCAGGACACGGCCAAGGCGCTGGGGGTGGAAAGCAGCCGCTACGGCATGGATGGCATGAACCACCAGGACGCTCAAAAAGACACGTCCAACCCCTATTTCACCTTCGATCCCTCGCAATGCATCGTTTGTTACCGCTGTGTGCGGGCCTGCGACGACATCCAGGGCACTTATGCACTGAGCGTGGATGGCCGGGGTTTTGCATCCCGCATCATTGCCGGGCAGTCCGACAGCTTTATGGATTCCGATTGCGTGTCCTGCGGCGCCTGCGTGGATCATTGCCCCACCGAGGCGCTGATTGAGAATAACATCATCGAGCACGGCCAGCCCGAGCGCAGCGTAGTCACAACTTGTGCCTATTGCGGCGTGGGTTGCTCCCTGGTGGCCGAACTGAAGGGCGACCAGGTCCTGCGCATGACGCCCGATAAACAGGGTCTGGCCAACGAAGGCCACGCATGTATCAAGGGCCGCTTTGCCTTTGGCTATGCCACGCACAAGGACCGGATTACCAGGCCGATGATCCGGGAAGATATTGACGATCCCTGGCGGGAAGTGAGCTGGGATGAGGCGTTCCGGTATACGGCTGATCGACTGAGAAGCATCCAGCGTGAATATGGCAGGGACAGCATCGGCGGCATCACGTCATCGCGCTGCACCAATGAAGAAACCTTCCTGGTGCAGAAGATGATCCGGGCCGCTTTTGGCAACAATAATGTGGATACCTGTGCCCGGGTCTGCCATTCCCCAACCGGCTATGGGCTGAAAACCACCCTGGGTGAGTCGGCCGGGACGCAGGCCTTCAATTCCGTTGCCCATGCAGACGTGGTCATGGTAATGGGCGCAAATCCCAGCGACGCCCACCCGGTGTTCGCTTCACGCCTGAAACACCGCTTGCGCCAGGGAGCCAAACTGATCGTGGTGGATCCGCGCAGGATCGAACTGGTCAATTCCCCGCACACCCGGGCAGACCACCATCTGGCCGTGCGGCCGGGTGGCAACGTGGCGTTTATCAATGCCATGGCGCACGTGGTTGTCACCGAGGGGCTGGAAGCGGATGATTTCATCGCATTGCGTTGCGAGGATGAGGCATACCGGCATTGGCGTAAATTCATCAGCAATGAACAGAATTCTCCGGAAGTGACCGAGCGCACCACCGGTATTCCAGCATCCCAATTGCGGGCTGCGGCGCGGCTGTTCGCCACAGCGCCCAATGCCGCCATCTACTACGGCCTCGGCGTATCGGAACACAGCCAGGGCTCGACCGCCGTGATGGGCATCGCTAACCTGGCCATGGTAACGGGCAACCTGGGCCGGGAAGGCGTGGGGGTAAATCCCTTGCGCGGGCAGAATAATGTACAGGGTGCCTGTGACATGGGTTCCTTCCCGCACGAACTGCCGGGTTACCGGCACGTTTCCGATACCTCGGTGCGCGCCCTGTTCGAAAACGAGTGGAACGTGCAACTGCTGAACGAACCCGGCCTGCGCATTCCGAACATGTTTGATGCGGCGATCAGCGGCCACTTCAAGGGGCTTTACGTGCAGGGTGAAGACCTGGCTCAGTCCGACCCGAATACCCAGCACGTTGAACACGCGCTGAAGTCGCTTGAGTGCCTGGTCGTGCAGGATCTTTTCCTCAACGAGACCGCACGCTTCGCTCACGTATTCCTGCCGGGTTCTTCCTTCCTGGAAAAAAACGGTACGTATACCAACGCCGAGCGGCGGATTTCAATGGTGCGCAAGGCGATCGAGCCTCTGGCCGGTATGGAGGACTGGGAAGTCACCATGGCTCTGAGCAATGCACTGGGCTATCCGATGAACTACAGCCATCCATCAGAAATCATGGACGAGATCGCCCGCCTGACGCCCACCTTTACCGGGGTTAGCTACGAGAAGCTGGAGCGCCTGGGCAGCATCCAGTGGCCCTGTAACGAGGATGCGCCGGAAGGCACTCCAACCATGCACGTGGGCGAGTTTGTGCGTGGCAAGGGCTATTTCGCCATCACCGGCTTTGTTCCCACCGAGGAACGAACCACGCGCCGCTTCCCCTTGTTGCTGACTACCGGGCGAATCCTGTCACAGTACAATGTGGGCGCCCAGACCCGGCGCACGGCTAATTCGGAGTTCTACAGTGAAGACGTGCTGGAGATACATCCATTCGATGCCGAGGAGCGTGGCATCAGCCAGGATGACTGGTGCGGTGTCAGCAGCCGCGCAGGCAACACCGTGCTGCGGGCGGTGATCAGTGAAAGCATACAACCCGGCGTGGTATACACCACCTTCCATTTTCCGTCCAGCGGCGCCAACGTCGTCACCACGGACAATTCCGACTGGGCGACCAATTGTCCGGAATACAAGGTGACCGCGGTGCAGGTAAGCCACGTCAGCGAGCCCTCACAATGGCAGAAAGAATACGGTGCATTCGCCCGCCGGCAAGAGGAACTGCTGGACAAAGCGCGCGTCAGCGATTGAGGTTCAAAACCATGCAGGAAATTGAGCAACTCGTGAAGATGGCCAACCAGATTGCTGACAACTTCAGCTTTCACGAAGACGCGGTTGATCGCCTGGCAGACCACCTGCAACGATACTGGGCGCCGTCCATGAGAAAAAAACTGATTGAATTCCTGGATGCCGGGAGTGATGGGCTGAAGCCTGATGTCATTGCAGCGGTCAAACTACTGCAAGCAGGCTGATGCACAAGACAGAGCTGTCTGGCGTGATTTTGGCCGGGGGGCGCTCCCGGCGCATGGGTGGCGGGCTTAAGGCACTGGCGCCCCTGGACGGAAAACCGCTGATCCGGCATGTGATTGACCGCTTGTTGCCGCAGGTCCGGTTATTGGTGCTCAGTGTTGAAAAACACGTCCCTGATTTCGAGGTGTTTGGTCTGCCACAGGTGGAAGACCCCTCGGAGGGCAGCCGCGGCCCGCTGGGCGGTTTGCTGTCGGCCCTGGCTAACATGGAAATGGGTTGTGACTGGATGCTGTTGGCTCCATGCGATGCCCCTTTTCTGCCGCTCGAAATGGCGGAACGTTTGTTGAATTGCGCCCTTGATGACGGCCGGTCGGGTTGCGTGGTCCGTTACGATTCAGAAATCCAGCCCACCTTTTCCCTCTGGCACCGGCGCCTCTTACCCCGACTGGAAGAGGCAGTCCTGGAAGAAGGCATGGCCGGATTCAAGCAGTTTTTGCGGGACACGCCGGTAGCGATTCTTGACTGGAAGTCTTCTGATCCTTCTCCATTTTTCAACATCAATGACCCGGGTGCTTTACTCGACGCCGCCCACTTGCTTGATCGAGCTTCGGCACCCATATGATGATCGTGCTGTTGCGCCACCCAAGAGGATAGAACCTTGACCGCTGATAAGGAATTTAAACCGCTCAATATTGCCGTACTGACCCTGTCGGACACACGTACGGCTGAAAATGACACGTCGGGTGATGCACTGGTCGAGATGTTGACCGCCGCAGGTCACAGCCTGGCGGTTCGTGATTTGTGCGCAGACAATGTGTACAAGATGCGCGCCATTGTCGCGAACTGGATTGTTAACTCGGATATCCACGTCATCATCACCACCGGTGGAACCGGTATGACACGGCGCGATTCGACACCCGAAGCGCTGGCCCCTTTGTTCGACAAAATTATCGAGGGTTTTGGAGAATTGTTCCGGCAGGTGTCCTACGATGAAATCGGTTCATCGACACTCCAGTCCCGCTGCCTGGCAGGCCTGTCGAACAAGACCCTGATTTTCTGTTTACCGGGGTCGACCGGCGCCTGCCGAACCGGCTGGAATTCCATTTTGAAGGAGCAACTCGACAGCAGGCACAAGCCCTGCAATTTTGTCGGGATCACGGCGCTCGGCTCGGGACAGCACTGAACATGCTCAGCGTCAATGAAGCCATCGACAGCCTGCTCGACGGTTGCCAGCGGCTGGTGGAAAGCGAGGAAATTGATCTTATTTCAGCACTTGGCCGTACCCTGGCCGAAGATATTGTTGCATCACTGGACGTACCGCCTGCGGATAACAGTGCGATGGACGGTTATGCATTCCGTCAGGGTGACTGGCAGGATGCGCAAAGTGAACTTCCGCTCAGCCAGCGCATAACGGCAGGTTCAGTACCGCAAGCGCTGGAACCAGGAACCGCGGCCAGAATTTTTACGGGTGCACAAGTGCCCGCCGGGGCGGACACCGTGGTGATGCAGGAACACTGCGAGGGTACCGAGGATGCTGTCCGCATACTTCAACTGCCTGGTATGGGCGCCAATATCAGGCCCCGCGGGCAGGACATTTCAAGCGGTCAGAAAATTCTTCCCGCCGGCCACCGCTTGAGGGGCCAGGACATGGGCCTGCTTGCCTCCCAGGGCATTGGAAAGATCCCGGTTTACCGGCGGTTGAAAGTCGCCATCCTGTCCACCGGGGATGAACTGGCTGAGCCCGGCAAGGCTTTGCAGGGTGGCCAGATTTACAATTCAAACCGCTTCACGATGCATGGCCAGCTGGCCGCCTGGGGATTCGAAGTGGTGGACCTGGGTGTCGCCAGGGATGACCCGGAAGCGATTCGGGACCTGTTTGCAAGGGCGGCGGCAGCGGCGGATGTGATCCTTTCGTCCGGTGGTGTTTCAGTCGGTGAGGAAGACCATGTCAAGGACGTGGTCGAATCCCTGGGTTCAATAGACTTGTGGAAAATCGCGATCAAGCCCGGTAAACCCTTTGCCTTCGGGCAGGTGCAAGGCACCCCGTTCCTGGGCCTGCCCGGAAACCCGGTGTCCGTGTTCGTGACGATGCTGATCATCGCCCGCCCCTATCTTTTTTGCTGCCAGGGCATCGTTGACACCACGGTCCATGCGGTGCGCCTTACCGCCAGTTTTGAAAAACGCGGTAGCGCACGTGAAAACTATATGCGCGTGCGCCTTGGTGAGCAGGGGCTGGAGCCGTTTTCCAGCCAGAGCAGTGGTGTGCTGTTGTCCACCTCCTGGGGCGATGGCCTGGTGCGTCAAGGCGTTCATGAAGACATCAAACACGGTGACCAGGTCGAGTTTTTGCCCTGGCCCGTCCTGAATTAGTCAATTTTTCGCAGATATATTTGCCGATGGGTATGGCGGAAGTTGCCGCGGGAGAGGGTGCGTTGCAGACATGCAGGCTCCTGGCGGTCTCTTTGAACAGGAAATCGTCAACCATGGTGCCGTCACGCAACACCGCCTGGGCGCGAATTCCCGCCGGATAAGGTTCCAGGTCCTGCAGGGTGATGCCCGGGCAGTACTTTCTTACCTGCTCCAGGTAGCCGCGTTTCCACATGGAATTCCGGTATTCGCGCAGGCCACGGCCAAGGTGACGGATGCTGAGTTTCCAGAAACCCGGGGAAGGACATGGACTCGAAAGTATCCTTGAACTTGAAATTGAATTTTCCATAACCCTCCCGTTTCCATCCTTGCACGGCATTGGGGCCGACAGTGACCGTGCCGTCGATCATTTTTGTCAGGTGCACGCCCAGGAAGGGCAGGGCCGGGTCGGGAATGGGGTAAATCAGGTGCCGGATGACGTCGCTTTTTTGTGAGCGGAGCCGGAAGTACTCCCCGCGGAACGGAATGATCCGGAAATCCTTTGCCAGGCCCTGCATGGCGGCCAGACGGTCTGCCATCAGGCCGGCGCAGACAATGAGGTGACCTGATTCGAAAGTTTCTCTATCGGTGTGGATTCTGACCTGATCAGGCGATTCCGCGATGCCTGTCACTTTCGTGCCGAGCTGAATCTCCCCCCCCATCGAGCGGAACTGTTTCGCCATTGCGCGGCAAATGCCCGCAAAATCGACAATGCCCGATTCCCGTACCAGGATGGCGCCTGCGCCGATGATTTCTGGTTCCAGTTCCCGCAGGCGGACAGGGCTGATTTTTTCGGGAGAGAGTTCGTTTTCAAGGCAGCGCTCGAATAATGAGTCCAAGCGAAGGCGCTCTTCCTCGTTCGTGGCCACGAGCAGCTTGCCGATCCGCCGGCAGGGGATATCATTTTGCTTGCAGAATTTGTAGCTTGCTGCCGCGCCTTCCTTGCAGAAGCGGGCCTTCAGGCTGCCGGGCTCATAATAAACGCCGGCATGAATCACACCGCTGTTATGGCCGGTCTGGTGCTGTGCCAGGCCGCTTTCCTTTTCCAGCAATAGTATTTTTTTGTCCCGGTAGCGCTTTTTCAGGCGCCAGGCAGTGGACAATCCGATGATCCCGCCCCCAATAATGATGAAATCGAATTTCACCGCTACATTATGCGGGTACCGGGCCCTATCTGTTGCAATTCATTCCGTCGCTCTTGACCATGTTCACCTCGCCTTCATCGTTCACAACGACCTTGCTGCGTGAACTGGCTTCGGAATTCCAGCTGCAGACGGTAAATTCTCCGCTGGTCAAGAGTTGGGAGCTGGTCAGCCCGGCGACTGTGAATGCCGGAGAATCAGAAAATGCACCGGATGCCTTTATGCGGATATTTTTTCGCGGCGGCCCATAGGCCCGGATGAGCTCAATATCCTGCGGGAGACCATCAAAATTACCGTCTGAAAACAACAGCCAGCCCTTGTCCCAGTCGTTGTTCTGCAGACATGAGGTACCGTCAGAAGATGGGCATATCCTGACGGTACTGTGCCGTTTTTCCGCTTCAAATTTCGCCAGGGACAGGCTTGATGCAAGTTCACCCACTGTGCTTTCAAGATAATGCCGCTGGATCATGGAAGAGAGGCTGGGTCCGGTCAGCAATAGAATAACCCCCAGGGCCGCGATGCCAATCAGGAATTCGACAGCGGACACGCCATTTTCTGGAGTCCGCCGGTAGATTGTTAGAAGTTTGTTGAGTTTCAATTTGTTAAGTTTCAATAGGTGTTCCCCTTGACGTTTTTTTAAGCAGCTTGTTATTTTGTCAAATTATCCACCCGCTTTTCTATTTAAGCTCGAAGCTGGCGAAGAGGGACTCATCTGTCCTCGACACCAGGGTGATCACGCCAGGATTCTCAACGATACCCCTGCCATCGAATTCGTATGAGCTGTAATCCGACACCAGCTTGATATCCACGGGCAAACGATCATCTTGCAATCCAGCTTGACCAAGTGCTTTCAGGCCCGGCCCCGATACAACAAACGTGATTCGCTGACCTTGTCCCCCTTGTTCCTCCTCCAATATGTTCATGGTGACTTTCGACTCAGTCATCCGGGCTGTATTCCGGGCGCTTTGTATCGAATACTGCAGGTTTTCACTGGCCGCGTGCATATCTGCACGGGCCGTTGCAGTGCTGATTGATGGTACCGCAAAAGATGTGAGGATGGCGAGAAATCCCAGGATCAGCAGGATTTCAATCAGGGTGATCCCCTGGCAATGATGTTTAGAAATTCTGTGCATATGGTTCCCCTTTCTTCACGGCAATTATTCCGTGACATTGACACATTTCTTCAATTTGAAAGAGTCGCTACCATGAGGAGACGACCGCCTTTCTTTGGCAGTCCTTTGCACACAGCCAGTTTCAGCTGCACCAAATCCATTTGATGTCCTTTAAGCCGCAATTAAAAAACGACTAATTTCCACTGATTATTATAAACAATGAACTACAGCAAAGGTATAAACCCGCTGGCCGCTTGTCGGGCTGAGTAGACCATTCAGCCAAAGGTCACCACAATTCAACAGGCGGAATAGCGAAATGCCCGGCCCAAAGAAAAGGCCGGTACAGGTCAACCGTACCGGCCTGGATTTCCTGGCAGGCGACAGATTCGCCAGGCCCGGGTTGTTTCTTATTCGAAAACTTCCGCCATCGCTGTCTTGCATTGGGCGGATACGGAATCGGCGTTGGATTCCAGGCATTGCTTGATCCGGCCCTCACCCATCTGGACTTGAGCGCAATGGGCGAGTATGTCGTCCTGGCATTGTCCAGCCACGTAATTCAGTGCCGATACCGCGCGTTCCAACTGTGCGGATGCATCGTACAGGGCGTACTGACACTGGCCGGACAGCTTGTCTTCGTGTGCGTAGAAACAGGCCAGGAGTCTTCCTTCGCCCTGGGTGACCTGGCTGCAGTATTTCTCGATTTCGACAGCGCAGCCCTTTTGCACGTCACTTACGATGTCCTGGGCAGAGACGTTGCCTGCAAATCCGAAAAGAGCCGATACGGCCAGTAAAACTGAAATTCTGAACTTCATGAATGGTTACTCCGGTATGTCATGTGAATTAAGGAGCGCAGATTGTCCGGCAGAGTGCGCGAAATATCAACTATTGTTTTCATTTCGGGCCTGTGATTAGAGGCCCCGGGAACCGCTTTATCCTTCCGAACCGTAAGTTTTGGCTTCGTTCAGTGCACTTACAAGGATTTTTGCCCAGCCCCTGAGAATCCGCAAGGCCGCTGCCCTGTTGGTCACGGAATTGGTCCAGGTGTAAAAACCTGCGTTGGCCCTGTCCATTTTTCGGTCCAGGGCCTTGGCGATGATGTCCCCCGTGACCGAATCATACAGCTCGATGTACAGAGTCATTTCCCCGGCTGAAGCGGTATAAGTAGTTGCGCGGCCGGCGCGGAGCGTATCCGGGGCATTGACGTCCAGGTTGATGATGGCGGGTCTGACGATCATGACGTCTTCACCCGATTCATCCGTGACTTCGTATCCCGCTTCCTCCAGCGCTTCTTTGAAAACCGTTTGGAATTCCTCTGCCAGGGTGGTCTTGATTTTTTCTATGTCCTTCGAGGTGATTCGAATATTGCTGGCGGACCGTGTTCTCTGGTCCCGCTCCCAGTTTTTCTTGAAGGCGACGTAAGCATCGAGCAGTTGTACGCGCTTGTAGGGGGCCAGGTCCGCGCCCGGTTCAGCATAGACGATGGCCAGCTTGGAATCGGTCACACGGTGCAAACCGTCCACCGTAACGTCAGGGAGTTCCTGTTTCTTTGCATAGACTCCACTTGCGGCAAACAGGGCGAGAACTGCAATCAGCAGCGGGGAGATAAATGTCCTGAATTTCATTGAATGCTTGCTCCGGTAGATCGTAAACACAGGGACCAGATATCTTATAGGATTATTACAGCTAAAAGTATAAGAGTGACCGTATTGAGACCGTGGTGAATTTATCAGGGTCTCCTTGAATCGATTATGGACTTCAAACAGGTTATGATTTTCACCATGAACTTCCACAAACGCGACCTACGCTTGTTTTTCCGGCTGTTGACTCCAGGGCTGACCATGAAATTCACCGTTTTGATTTTGCTGTGGTTATGTAACCTGGCCTACGTTGAAGCCAGGGAAATCGATGACTATCGCTGGGATGGTGTCGAGCGCATCGTAGCGATTGGCGACCTTCATGGTGACTATGAGAACTACCTCGAGGTATTGAGGGTTGCCGGCTTAATTGATAAAAAAGGAAAATGGTCCGGTGGTAAAACCCACCTGGTGCAGACAGGAGATATTCCTGATCGCGGACCGGATTCGATAAAAATCATCAAACACATCAGCAAGCTTGCCAGGCAGGCAAAGAAGAAAGGCGGAAGAGTCCACAGCCTGATCGGCAACCACGAAGCCATGAATATGTATGGTGACCTGCGTTATGTGCACCCCGGTGAGTTCAAAGCTTTTGTCAACCGGAATTCAGCCACTCTGCGAGATCGATATTTTGACGTTTACATGCAAAACCGGGAAGCACAGGATCCCGAGAGTTTTGCGGCCCTGCCTGAAAACTACCGGGAACAGTGGAATCTCAAGTTCCCGCTGGGCTGGGTGGAGCATCGTCAGGCCTGGGATCCTGCCTGGAACCCGGAGGGCGAAATCGCGACCTGGGTGCTGGAACGCAAGGTGTCCATCAAGATCAATGACACGATTTTTCTCCATGGCGGCATCAGTGGTTACTATTGCCAGAACAGCCTGGAATCTATTACGGAAAAGGCCCATGCAAGCCTGGGACACTACGATCCCAAAAGACCCGGAATTATTGAAGATGAGTTCGGTCCCCTGTGGTACCGGGGTTTATCCGGCGTGGAACCCCACGCATTGCCAGCAACCGTTGATGCCATCCTCGAGCACCAGGGAGTTCGACATATCGTGGTTGGCCATACGCCCACCAGGGGCGTGATCTGGCCGCGTTACGATGCGAAAGTCGTGATGATCGACACCGGTATTTCCCAGGCCTACGGTGGCTACCTGGGCTACCTGGAAATTACATCGGAAGGGCTATTTGCCGGGTATCGGGGGGGGAAGCTGCCCTTGCCATCCAATGATGAGGGCGCGCGCGTCCTACCTGGAAAAAGTGATCGGCAAGGATCCTGACAATCCCTACCTGCAGGAACGATTGGAAATCCTGCTGCACCCGGTGGCCCCCGAGCCTGATGGTACGGAGAAAACTGCCCCACCGGGCGGGGTTGGCGAGATGGCTACAGAAGAAACGGAAACCGCAGAAACGCCGGCTCCCGAACCCATCCCTATTTGCGGCATTTCGCAATAATCTTCTTTTGAAAATCCGAGTCATCTTTCAGGGTATCGAAGAATTTCCCCAGAAATTTCAGTGCTTTTTTCCGGGTACTGGAATTCAAGAGCGGCTCATCCCTGACCACGGCCAACATAGCCTGCTCATTATCGAGGAATCGCTCCCTGCCTTCCTCCATGGCTTCGTTGTGCGTACAAAAACCCCTGTATAGCCGCTGCGTGACCTTTCTGACCGGCAAATTCTCAGGTGGTGTAGCGTAGGGGGCGTTGATCAGTCCGGCTGCGTCAAAATCATAGGGGACGGGATAGACCGGATCCTTTTTTGGATCCTGCCCGACCAGCTTGGCATTATGGCAGCATTTATCCTTGTCGGGTCCGCTGATGGCCGACCAGTCCAGGTTTGCGATCATGTATTGGAACAGGGCGAAATTGATGGATTCCTGTGAATCCAGTTGGGTTCTCGTGGTTTTCGCGATTTTCAGTTTTTTCTGATCGTTGCGCTTGGCGACATCACTGTCATCTTCGATCAGGAAAGCGAACTTAGGCTCTTGCTCTTTTCCGTTCTCAGTATCCACGTAAGTGACAGAAAGAGGGCGCACCCTGAAGCTGAAGTCAGTGATGATGTTGTACATCTGGTAAGTCAGCATTTCCAGAATATAATATTGCTCGAAGCGCGAACTCGTTTGACAATGCGTGACCATTTTCAGTGATTTCTGGCCACGGAAGGAGGTGCCCTTGACTTCTTCCTTGTCGAACCGGAGCTTGATCGGCGGAAAACGGCAAACCGCTTGCCTGGTCCGGCCTCTGCGTTCTACCGTCATGTTCAGAGTCGTGGCATTGCCCAGTTCGTCGGTGAATTCAATTTTCGCCGGGTAGGTGCCCTGGTATTTTTCTTTGCGTTCAATGTCCCGCCAGGGCGCGCTAATCGTCACGGAAATGGGTTCAGAGGACGTAAACAGCCTGGCGGGTTTTGGCGCTGAATTTTTTTCTCAGCACCATGCACGGAGCTTATGAGAAAAAGCAAGGCTAAAACCATGCACAGGTTTAATGTAATTCTGCTCGTGATGAACCTATTGCTGGACACTGACATAAAGATTTCCCGGCATCAATTGATACAAATTATAGAACGTTAAGGAATAATCGCACGCAAGATGTGCTACAACTGAGTTGTTCCAATGCCTTTTTCTTCGAGCAGAATGGGAATATTGTCGATCACCGGGTACATCACTTTTGCATCTTCGGTGATCAGTGCTTCACTCAAAGCCTGCTCTACGA
>PVMK01128641.1_pt1 | contig 17069 bp, 27 predicted proteins | sample 1853481 | NCBI WGS metagenome assembly PVMK01 (sample SAMN08533507, study PRJNA380276) | Marine sediment metagenome, whole genome shotgun sequencing project.
TCTGTTGGAGGTATCAAAGGGTTTAGAACTGTAAAGAAGCCTGTGTTATATAGCTGGGTCAGCATTTTTGCCAACTTCCTGTACCACAATATCTCGTATCCCCATGAAAATGAAAAAAAGTGGAATTCAAAAGCTAATCTATACCTTATGATATTCAGCTGGTTTAAGCATGATAACCGAAGAGTCCTGATCAACACTCAACTCGATAGAAAACTGTTCGAAGTCAACATATTATTCCGTACTATAATCCCGCCCAAATTCCACTTTGTGGTAATACGCTAGAGTTTCTTATTATTTTCGCAATTCCAATTAAAGCTTTTTAGCTTTGCAGCCGATATATAAATTATACATTTCCTGTTTAAATGAATGGAAAAGGGTGATGATTTAATCGGAAATGACTGAATATTAAGGATAAAAAGGGCACAAAACTTATTTTGAGTTCATGTAGAAACTTATTTCTGCTGCCGTTTCAGTTACGCTTGCTGCTATCTTTTGCACATTTTTTATGAAAAAAATTGAACGCACCGCTCTTTACGGAAAAACTGGAATGCTATTCTGAATTTCTCTCCAAATGGTACATAGCCCTTTTGTAAAACAAAAGATCACTCTGACCAGTTTAAAAATAAAGTAGTTTCGCCAATTTGATTGCCGGATTCCTAAAAAGCTCCCGGGCAATGAATCACAGGAAAAAGCCGAAGGGTCTGGTTGGTATTTTTATAGGATTAATCTGCCTTTTGATAAGCCTGAGGCGATACATCCAGTGCCGGGTTCGCGCCAGAATAGCTGGCTATCAATAAGCAAGGAGACAGCGATGGATGATAAGATTCTTTTTGTTGATGATGATGTCATGGTCCTATCCGGGCTGAAGCGTCAGTTGAGAAACCAATTTAACATCGAGACCGTTTTAAGCGGAAAAGAGGCTTTAAAAATAATTAAGACAAACGGTCCCTATGCGGTGGTTGTTTCCGACTTTTTGATGCCCGGGATGAACGGCATTGAATTGCTTTCCAGAGTGAGGGATGCCAGCCCTGAGACGGTGCGCATGATGCTAACAGGGTCCTCTGATATGAAAACTGCAATAAAAGCGGTAAATGAGGGAAGTATTTTCCAATTTCACCTAAAACCATGTTCGGCAGACATTCTGAGGCAGGCGATAAAGACAGGCCTTAAGAAGTATCGAAAAACTACCCGGAGACATATGCAATTGAATAAGGTCAAAGAATCGTTGGCCCATGCCGGAGAAGTCCAGCGAACACTCATACCGGCTGCTGCTCCTGTAGTCGAAGGTTTTGACTTAGCTGGAAAAACTATCTGGTGCGACGAAACCGGCGGTGACTATTACGATTTCATAGAATGTGGAGAATGGGGTCAGGGAAAAATCGGAATTGTTGTCGGAGATGTCTCGGGCCATGGCGTTTCATCCGCCTTATTGATGACCACAGCACGGGCAACTCTCAGGGAGCGCATCCGTGGTGAAGGGGGCCCGGTTTGTGTTATCCCCGATGTTAACAAACGGATCTCCTGTGACATGGGGGATTTAGGCTTTTTTATGACTCTGTTCTACGCTGAGATTGATATTAAAGGAAAACACTTTCGCTGGGTGCGGGCCGGTCATGAACCGGCTATTCTTTATGACTCTCACAGGGACTTTTTTGAAGATCTAGGGGGTCAGGGATTACCTTTAGGTGTATCAGAAGATTCTGTTTACAAAGAATCAGTAAAACACATTAACCCGGGGCAGGTTATTTTGATCGGGACTGATGGCATAAAGGAAACCTGCAACGCAAAGGGGGAAATGTTCGGAAAAAAACGTTTGAAGAAAATTATACGGGATCATGCTCAAAAATCGTCGAAAGAGATCATAGACACCGTGATTCATGCATTGGGGCATTTCCGTTTTCCGCTAGAGACGGAAGACGACATAACATTGGTGGTAATCAAGGTTCTATAGTAGCCTGGTACTGGCTATGAGAGGTCAATGCAAAGCTAAAAGGCATCACTTGCAAATACCGATAGAAAGGAAAAAAGATGGCGAGGGATAGATTCAACGGCAAAGAGCGAAGAGCCTATGTTCGGCTTAATAAAGCCTTAACAGTCCGACTCAGATTTTCCGAAGATCAACCGGATAAAACTTATACTGCAAACACTAAAAATATAAGCCATGGCGGCCTGTGCATAGAGGTTCCCAAGGACCAAAAAGAACTGATTGAAAAGCTCTCCGCTACCAGAGAAAATTCGAGTATAAATATAGAAGCCTCAATACTGAACAGTAGCGTAGAGTTTTTCGCAAAACCCGCATGGATCAACTGTAGATTGGATTGGGCAAAGAAACCGACCAATAAAAATCCAGTTCTATTAGCGGGGATGGCTTTTAACAACCTCACTGAGGACACCAGGAAGCAGATTCACGACTACATTGTTGAAGAATTTGTAAAGTATTACGACAAGGCCGTTTAGACTGAGTGAAAAGCGGATTGCAGCTTCGACTATACAGTGGAGAAAAGGAATTTATTTCAGATTTCTTGTCAGTAAACCAAATATCACGAAAGTACCGATACATTGAGAGACTGTCGAAAAAGCCCTTTTTTGGCCTTTTTCCCAATTTTGCTTATAATAAAATCAGACACTTAGAGATGCTAAAAACTAGCTTTTGAGGTTTTTCGACAGTCTCTGAGAGTATATGCAAAATCGAAAAAGTTCAGATATCATAATCTGATATCACAAAACAAAAACCCCACCTCTCAACTTGAGAAACAGGGTCTGAGAACTCTATCCATTATTACCTTCCACCGGCCACTATTGCATCATCGGCTTAACGCACCCCCTGAGCGGTTGCGGTAGTTCCTTGTGGGGTTGCTCTACGTGTGGGTGCTTGCACGTTGGCCAAGTCGTTGCTACATGCAAATACAAATAAGAGGATGAATACGGCTAGAATTATTTTTTTCACGGCCTTTCTCCCTTTTTATTTTTTGTCTTTGTATAAAATTGAGCTTCAAGAAGAACACGACTGACTACTAATATTTGGCTAAAGATTTTCGTTGTCAATTGTTATTTCAGGTTGTGATATATTGAGATGATCGTTAGCTTATGAAAAATGGTGATATCTGATGAGCGATCACATAAAAATCGTGTTTTTCGATGTCTGCGATCTCTCTTGCCAGAGTTGAAACTCAACAAAAAAACAAATATCAGATTTTTTCTGTAAATATCAAGCTTTCAATAATTGTTGGGATATCAGTTCCTGCAATTTACTATGATTTCTACTTTGGTTGTGGGGAATGGTGCGGGGAATTTATTTTTCATTATAGCAAAAAAGGATTTAGAAAATTTTCTAAATCCTTTTTTTTATTGTGGTAGCGGGGGGCGGATTCGAACCACCGACCTTCGGGTTATGAGCCCGACGAGCTACCAGACTGCTCCACCCCGCATCAATTTGCCTGTAAAGGCGTTTTTTTTAACCAAATTGGTAGAATTAGTGAAGGGCTTTCTTTTGATGAGTCAAATTCCCCGCCTCCTTGACGAAACCACTGATCACGTGTTATCTGCGCGCGGTTTTAATCATGGATCAATTTTTCGATGCTGTGCTTCAGGCGTTGCCTTTCTTTGTCAGAGGCGGGTGCCTGTTCTGATCGTAAAAGAACCTGCTTGGTACGGCTGTTATGCCCGGTTATGATTTCGAGTAAGAAATGGGGTGACGAAAGGCATTTTGCGAGAAATTTCAGGCACATCTTGTTGGCCGCACCCGCCACCGGAGGGGCGGTCACTTTTACTTTGAGCGCATCCCCATGGGCTCCGACAATTTTATTTTTTGAAGATCGGGGCTGCACAAAAACCTTGAAAACAATACCCTCAGGATGTTCACGTAGAAATAGCATCTGATCCCTGAACCATCTAAGATTCCTGCCTATTTTTATGAATGACTTCTCTTATAAAATCAGGCGGCCGAACGACTTTCCCAATGCCGTTTAGGCATGCGTGTTTAGTGTAACCCTCTGCGATTAGCGTGTTGCCGTTTTCGCTGAATATTTTGTAATCGAACTTGACCGCGCCTTTGATCTGGGTATCCAGTTTAGTTTCGATAACCAAAACATCATCGTATTGCGCTGCAACGGAATATTTGCAATGGGCTTCGGCTACCGGAAGATAGATGCCCCGTTCCTCTACCGACTTGTAAGTAAGTCCCAGGGACCTGAACATCTCGTTGCGTCCAATCTCAAACCAGCGGAAGTAATTTCCATAATAGGCCTGTCCCATATTGTCCGTGTCGCCGTAGATTACACGGATAGTTGTTTTATGACCTGACATGCAATACCTCTTTAGTTGATGTCTTTCATTATGATTACAAAGACAATTCCGGATGGGCATCAATGATCTTTTTAATGGCCTGCTTTAATTCATCGTAGGTGCGGGTGACCGGGAATTCCGAATATTCTTCTTTGACATTATCGGGTGGGCAATACAGAATGGCGCTTTCAGCAGCTTTTAGCATGGTGATGTCATTGTATGAATCCCCAATAGCAATGACTTGGTAATTGAGACTCTTTAAGGCAATTGCCACCTTTTGCTTGCCGTCTTTCTGACGCAGGTTATATCCGGAAATCGTTCCGTCGGTCTCGACCGATAAGGTGTTGCAAAAAAGCGTCGGCCGGCCGAGCTTTTCAAGCAACGGGGCCTGCAAACTCCACATATGTATCCGAAACGATAATTACTTGCAGTTGCGATCGGAGCCAATTAAGAAAATCCGCTGCCCCATCAAGCGGCTTCATTTTGGCGATGACGGCCTGGATATCCTGCAGCTTCAGCCCATGTTGCTTTAAAATGGCCAGGCGCTTTTTCATCAAAACATCATAATCGGAAATATCACGGGTTGTCAGGCAAAGTTCATTTATGCCTGTAATCGCAGCTACCTTGATCCATATTTCAGGGGTAAAAATACCTTCCATATCTGCGCAAACAATGAACATGATTCTCTCTTCCGTCTAAGGTGAGCGTGTCAAATTTTAAAAATATAAATTGATAGAATTCATTAATATAAAACAAAATGATCCCATTTTAAAATTTGAAACGCTCAATTTAGGACTTAATCAAGTTGTTCATCTTCAATCCGAATCAGGACCGGCACATCGCTTACCACATCCAGATTGTTGATATCCGCTAATGCTTTTTGAACATTCGCCTCCCTGGCCAGATGACTCACCATAACGACCGGGCACCGATCCGTCGGTTTTCCTTCCTTTCTGTTGAACCGACTGAATGCTGATATCATGATTGCCTAGAACGCCGGATATTTTTGAGAGAACTCCGGGACGGTCGAGTGCCGCAAATCGAAAATAGTAATGCGTCACGATTTCATCCATCGACATAATTTTTTTGTTTTGAATATGATCCCTTTGAAATGAGAGGGCAGGGAATTCTGCGTGTTGTTCCAGCCATTAGATTACGGGCAATATCAACCACATCACTGATCACAGCACTGGCTGTCGGCATCATACCGGCCCCCCTGCCCATACAGCATGATTTCGCCTACCGCATCACCGCAAAGCATGACCGCATTTATCGTACCGTTGACATTGGAAAGAAGGTTGCCAAAAGGGATCATGGTCGGGATGTACCCGCGCTTCTATTTTATCGCCCCGGTTTTTACTGATCGCCAACAGCTTGATGCGATAACCCGAAATGCTCAGCAAACGCGACGTCCAGCGCCGTGACCTTTGTGATGCCCTCAATATACACATCCGGTAAATTAATTTCCATGCCATAGGCAAGCGCCGTCAAGATGGCGATCTTATGGGCCGTGTCGATACCCTCGATATCCAGGGTCGGGATCCGCCTCGGCATAGCCTTTATTCTGTGCTTCCGTAAGGGCATCGCTGAATGCGCTTTTTTCGTCCGTAATTTTGGTTAGAATATAATTGCAGGTTCCATTCAATATGCCGGTCATCGATTGGATGCGATTGGCAACCAACGATTCCCGCATGGATTTGATAATCGGCATGCACCCGCCTACGGCGGCCTCAAAGGCGAGATCCACACCTTTTTCTGCTGCAGCTTTAAACAGCGCATTGCCCTGGCTGGCCAAAAGCGCCTTGTTGGCCGTGATGACCTGCTTGCCGTTTTCGATGGCTTTTAAAATAAGTTCTTTGGCAATTCCTTCTCCGCCGATCATTTCAATGATAATGTCTATATCCGGATCATTTACAACCGCGTTTGCATCGGTGATCAGCACACCTTTATCAAATTGGATGCCTCTATCTGTCTCGATGTCGATATCGGCAACTCGTTTGAGGTTCAAAATTGCGCCCCAGCCGAGCGCCAATTAACTGTCGGCTGTCTACAAGAAGTTTTGCAACACCGGTACCCTACCGTGCCGCATCCGAGTAAACCCACGTTGATCTGTTTCATTTGCTCAAATCTCCTCTTAATCTTACTAAATATATAAACTGCCTTAAGGTATCAAGATAGCAGCAATGGAGCGATCTTGATTTTGGATTTTGGAATTTAGATTTCGGATTGAAACTGCTGGAAGTTGATGCTCAGCTGTTCAGCCGGGTCATTAAATCCCAAAATCCGAAATCTAAAATCCAAAATATGAATAGCTCCACCAATCCATTTGTACCAAATTACATTATCTTCCTGATTCCCCTGATGGCCTGATTAATCCGCATGGGGTTTTCGATCAATGCAAAGCGAACATACTCGTCTCCGTATTCTCCAAAACCCAAGCCCGGTGATACGGCAACCTGGGCCTCCGCTATGAGCAATTTAGCGAATTCCACCGAGCGCATCTGAATAAATTTTTCAGGAATCTTTGCCCACACAAACATGGTACCTTTGGGACTTTTGATATTCCAGCCGATGCGGTTTAATCCATTTACCTAATCCAGGTAGCTTTTTATGCGGCGCAAAGCGGCAACGATCTGCGCGTTGCCTGCGCAAAACCCCACCCGCCAGCCCGGCATGCTGTAGCTTTTTGACAGAGAGAAAAACTCAACACCGACATCTTTGGCTCCTTCTGCCTGTAGAAAACTCGGGGCTTTATAGCCGTCGAATACCAGGTCCGCATAGGCGAAGTCATGGATGACCATAATGCCGTGTTCTCTGGCGTAGTCGACGATTTTTTGAAAAAAAGCCAGATCCACAACCTCGGTCGTCGGGTTATGGGGGTAGCTGATGATGAGTACCTTGGGCCGGGGCCATGTGGTCTTGGTGGCGGAAAGCAGGTTTTCAAAAAAATCGGCCTCGGGCCCCAGCGGAATTCCCCTGACATCCCCGCCGGCAATGATCGCTGAATATGGATGGATCGGATAGGTCGGATTCGGCGTAAACACGACGTCTCCCGGTCGAATCGTAACCAGAATCAAATGCGACATCCCTTCTTTGACTCCGATAGTTACAATTGCTTCTTTGTCCGGGATCGATGGAAACCCCGAATCTGCGATCATACCAGCCGGCGATGGCCATTCGCAGTTTGGTAATCCCCATCGAAGCCGAGTAGCGGTGATTATGCGGCTTTTGAGCGGCCTCAATAAGTTTGTCGACAATATGTTGCGGGGTACCCCAGATCCGGATTCCCCATTCCCAGGTCAATGATGTCTTGACCCGCCCGTCGGGCCTCCATTTTAATTTCATTGACCGTTGCAAATACATAAGGCGGCAGGCGATCGAGTCTGGCAAACGTAAACATATGCTTCTCCAATTTGAGTTCCCAAAAATTGTTTTGACTTTTATGCCGGATCAGATTAATTTTCAAGGGTTTTTCGTCTAAATTGTAAACCTTATCAAAACACGATTATTCTCAATCGCAAACGTTCGGACCTTACATTGACTTTAGATTAGGGCTCTACCCGGGAGATCATTATGAAGGAGTCCTTTCACATATGCCGATGCCGGCGTCGATATTCACAAGGCCAACAAGCTGGTGGATGCCATCGGTAGAGATTGCGAAAACAGACCGTCGCGTGCCGGTGTTATCGAGCGAGATCGGTGGATTTGGCGGCCTTTTTTCGCTCAATCTTGCAAACCTGTGATAGGCCGGTTTTGGTCAGCTCGACCGATGGGCGTTGGGACCAAGCTTAAGATCGCATCTATGCTGGATAAACACGATACCGTCGGCATCGATCTGGTGGCAATGTGCGTCAACGATATCATCGTTCAGGCGCAAAGCCGCTTTTTCTTTTCTCGACTATCTTTCGATGGGAAATCTCGACAATCACGCGCGACTGTGATATCATTACAGATTGCCCGAGGATGCAAGCAAGCTCAATGTGCCCTGTTAGGTGGCGAAACCGCTGAGATGCCCGGGTTTTTACGCAGCACCAATGAATATGATCTGGCCGGTTCGCGGTCGGCGTTGTCGACAACAGCAAAATTATCGACGGGACCGGGATACGGGTGGGGCATAAACTCGTCGGCATCGCCTCCAGCGGCCTTCACAGCAACGGGTATTCCCTGGTCCGCAAAAGTTTGCTTTTGAGCTGCTCAACCTAAAAACTCGACCAGAACATGTACCGGAGCTCGGTAAAACCGTTGGCGAAGAATTGCTGACACCGACAAAAGATTTACGTCGCAACCATCAAATGCGCTCTTTCTAAAAGACCTTTGCCGATCCATGGGAATTGCGCATATCACCGGTGGTGGCATTTCTGAAAATCTCGTTCGGATTGTGCCGCAAGCGTGTAGTATTTTAATTCGTGACGAGAGCTGGGATGTTCCGCCCATTTTTTCTTTTTTGCAGCAGGCTGGGAAAATATCCGCAGGAAATGGTGCGAACATTTAATATGGGGCTCGGAATGATAGTTGTTGTGCCTGATCATTCGCAGCTGTAGATGTTTTGCAGCGGATCGAAGCGATGAATGAACGCGCATTTGTTATCGGTGAAATTGGTGATTGCAAAGCGACCGGCAAGCGCTTAATATGGGAGTAATGATGTCAAAAATGAGCAACCTGAATCCATTCGAGTACTATAGCCCCCAATTCTCCATGGTCATATAGATTTAATCGATTATCTCCAACCATCTCGGTTTGATTCTTAATGGTGTTCGTGGCTGATCCGATGTACATCTTAGGCATAGAAACATCTTGCGATGAAACCGCGGCGGCCGTAGTTCAAAACGGAACCGATATTTTGTCGTCCATGGTTTCTTCGCAGGTCGAAGTGCATCATCGTTACGGTGGCGTTGTTCCTGAGTTGGCTTCAAGAAAACATATTGAAGCGATTGTGCCCGGTCGTTACCGAAGCGATCAACGATTCCGGGTTAGAAGCAGTCAGATCGATGCCATTGCTGCCACCCGTGGGCCGGGCTCTGGTCGGGGCGTTGCTGGTGGGGTATTCGTTTGCCAAAGCTTACGCTTATACCCATAGGTGCTCCCGTTGATCGGGGTGAATCATCTGGAAGGTCATATCAACTCGGTGTTCCTGGAACCGCGACCCCCACCATTTCCCATTTGTGGCGCTGCTGGCATCCGGCGGGTCACACGGGTATTTATCATGTGACTTCCCACACCGCAATTGAGCTGATGGGGACAGACTCGAGATGATGCGGCCGGGGAAGCATTTGATAAAGTCGCTAAATTGCTTGGTTTGGGCTATCCCGGGCGGTGAGTGTCATTGATAAGCTTTCAAAAGAAGGTAACCCGCACAAAAATTGCTTTTACGCGTCCCATATCTGAATAAATCCGACTTTGATTTTAGTTTTAGCGGGATCAAAACAGCCGTGAGTCTTTATGTTGGCAGGCATCCATCAGATTATAAAAACCCGTGTTGCGGATATAGCTGCCGGATTTCAAGAAGCCGTCGTTGAGGTGTTGGCTTATAAAGTAATCAATGCCGCTCGAAAAAAAGGCTGCGAGCATATTGCTGTAGTTGGCGGGGTGGCCGCCAACAGCGGTTTAAGGCACCAGGTCCGGCTTCAGGCTGAACGCCAGGGGCTTGAAGTTCACATTCCCTCTATCCAACTGTGCGGAGATAATGCTGCGATGATTGCAGCAGCAGGGGCTATCACTACCTGAATGCCGGAATTCGAGGGAAGCTAAGCGACGACGTGTTCTCTAAATCAAAATAGAACCCCTAACCCGGCAGCCGGAATTGACTATTGAATATTGACAATTGAATATTTGTGGATGTCGCTTCGCTCCGTCATTTTTATGATCGCTTTTTTATTAAATGATCCGTCGGAGGCGTACCTTAAATATTCAATATTCAATCGGAAATATTCAATTATTGGAAGATGGCGAAAATATCCCCATATAATTTTCTTGCCACAAAATGCATAAAAATAATTTCTAAGATCCTAAATATCTGCTTTTTCAACATCCATAATTCTCTCCACCGATTTCAAGACCTTTGCTTTGATTTCCGGAGAGCCTCGCAAGTTCGCTTTAAAATCTCTTTACAGGCGAGTCTCAATGTTGGGGCCTTTGTGGCAGATCAAGGGTCATGTCGATATGCCGGCCTGAAGGATTTGTTGGATGGCTGTTTTTATGTCATAATGTTTGTTAATGGCTCCCCATGTCCAGGTCATCTGTCATTGAAATTCCTGAAAACCGCATCCGTTCCCGCAACAGTTTTAGGGCAATGCGTTGTGATAAACTGGCCGGCCATCGGGGATCAATTTTTTTATATATAACATGGGATAACATAATGCCGGCGACTTCCTTTTCGATACTATCTGCAAAGGGGATGAGGTCGCAGGATTCCAATTCGGCCAGGTCGTGTTCGCAAGACGGCAGATCAATGTGGGAATCGGCGACGGTTCGGCCAATGCCCGGGAAAGTGTTTGGCCACGGCCATGATGTTGTTCTGCTGCAAATGCGAAATTACCGTCAGGCCCAGTTTAGAAACCCAATTGGGGTCCCGGCCAAATGATCTGGCGGCCATGATGCTGGTGATTTCTTTGGGGCGCAACATCCATGACGGGGGCCAGATTCATGTTAATACCGGCCTGGGCTAATTCGGCCGCTGTTGTTTGGGCAAAATAAATGGCATCGGCAACATCCTTCATGGCAGGATTTCCCGGAAACTGCGTAAACGGTTCTTTCAGCCTTGCGACCTGACCGCCCTCCTGGTCAATGGCAATCATTAACGGGCGGTTGCCCATTCATGCGCGCATATTCCTGCACCGCGCTGCACAGTTTTTTGACCTGACCGGGCGTTTCGATGTTTTGAGAAAAAAGGATAATCCCGCCAACTTTAAGGTCCCGGATGAGAAATTTTAAATCTGGATTAAACTGCTTGCCTTCAAAGCCGACCATCAGGCGCTGGCCGGCGAGTTGTTCATCTGAAAAATCATTGATATCCATTAGTCTCTTAGTTGTTATTTTTGTGCATTTTGTGGCAAATAAATTATATTGGAATATTTTCACTGTCTTGTAAAGATTGAATATTTTCGATTGAATATTGAATATTTAAGGAATTCTTTCCATTTTTAATTTAAAAGGACGGAGCGAAGCGACATCCACAAATATCTCAATAGTCAATATGTCATTCGTCAATTACGTGGCTTTGCATTATACATACTCGTGCCGATTAGAGATAAACAGATCGGGTCTAGTTCGACAGCATCGCCGGCAAAGAGAAGTTGGCGTCAGGGTTTTCCTGGGAAAGTTTCAAGATGTTTTCAATAAGTTCATCGACTTTAGGTTTGCTTAGCGGTTTTGAAAACAGATAGCCCTGGCCCAATTGGCAATTCATTTCCTGAAGAATGGCAAGCTGTTTTTCGGTTTCCACTCCTTCGGCCACCACGATCATGTCAAGACGATGGGCCAGCGAAATAATCGCCTCGACAATATTGCGATTGCCATCCGGTTCAGATTGTATTCTTGAGACAAAACTGCGATCCACCTTCAGGGTATCAATGGGCAGGCGTTGCAGATAACTCAAGGAAGAATAGCCGGTGCCGAAGTCATCGATTACCAGCTTTAAACCCAGGTCTTTTAGGCGGTGAACCAGCCGAATGGTTTCATCCGCATCTTCCATGAGGGCTGTTTCGGTGATTTCCAATTTGAGCTGTTCGGGCGGCATGCCGGTTTTGTTAAGAATCTCTTTGATATCATCCAGCAGAGTGGGGGATAGAAAATGCTTGCTGGATAGATTGATATTCATGGTGAGTTTGAGTTCATTCTGCAGCTGATCCTGCCAGTGGCATAGGTGGCTACAGGCCTGTTCAGCAATCAGCTGGGTCATGGGGACAATAAGCCCGGTTTCTTCGGCAATCGAAATAAAAGAGTCCGGATAAATAAGACCCAGCTGGGGGTGATTCCAGCGTATGAGCGACTCAAAACCCACCAGGGCATGAGGTCTGCAAATCGACAATCGGCTGATAGTGATTTTCAAATTCATCTCTGTGGATCGCTTTGCGTAAATCAGTTTCTCTTTCCAACAGGTGCAACGCTTTTTTGTGCAGTGTTTTATCGAAAATTTTATATTGGGCTTTGCCGTTTTCTTTGGCATGATACATTGCTGCGTCGGCATCGCGGATGATATCCTCAGGTTGATCATACTCTCTCGTATTTAATACCACTCCAAAGCTGGCCGGTGCAAAGACCTCTTTACCTTTAACCATAAAAGGGCGTTTCAGTTCCTGCTGCAGCCGATCGGCCACACCGCTGGCATATTCGTAATTTTCAATATCTTCAAGCAGGATGACAAATTCATCACCCTCCGAAGCGCCCCAGCGTATCGATATCTCTGAGGGATTCCTGTATGCGGCTCGGCGAAGGCCTCTATGAGACGGTCGCCGACGCTATGGCCGAGACTGTCATTCACCAGTTTGAAACGGTCGATATCCAGGTAAAGAACCGCAAAACGATAATCATCACGCCGTTTGGCGCGCTTCACCGCCATGCTTAAGTGCTCCATAAACAGGGCGCGATTGGGCAGACCGGTGAGGGTGTCATGGAAAGCCTGGTGATAAATTTGACGCTCTGCTTCCTTCAGTTCAGAAATATCGGCCAGGGAAACAACACTTTTATCGGAACCCGGGATTGCGGCCAAGAAACACAGCATATCTTTTTGAGAGTTGTCTTTATCAATTAATTTGCATTCGAAATGGGGAGGGATTTGGCCGAATTCCTGATGGTCCGGAACGATCTCTCCATTGAGTATTTTACGTTGGGTTTTCTCATCGATAAAATCCAGCCAGGATTTAATATTTTCAATTTCATTTTTTTCGAAACCTGAGATCTTGGCAAACTCCGAATTTGACAGCGAGATGGTCATATCGTCTTCGATGATAATCGTTGCCGCACCGGTATTTTCAAAAATCGTGCGATATTTCATCTCGGATTCACGAAGCTCGGCGGTGCGCTCGCGGACCTTGAGTTCAAGGGTTTCATTGGCTACCCGCAGGGCTTCTTTGGATCGATTGATATTGTTGATCAGCAATTGGGTAAACAGACTGATGAGCAGGATTATTCCGACCGTAATAAATATGGTGAGATTGGGACTGGCTAAGATTGTCTTTTCAAAATAATAATAGAAGAAGGAAACACCCCCTCCGATAATGAGCAGACCGATATTATCCAAATTGAGATGACGCTTTTTTTTATTCATTGCCTGCCTATTAGGGACACATATCCCTGTTATAATTTGATTTTCAGGGATTTGAGGCCCATTTAGCCGTTTGTTGACCGATGGTGATCATCAGACCCTAGACCCAAGACCCAATCAAAAGATATTCCAGGTATATATCGGCCATTTGGGGTGATAACTTAAGCGGCAGGAAGGTATTCTAAGCCGTTTTCTTATCCCTTGCGGGATTCATAACAGCGGCGCTCGAAGTAGGTTGCGGTGGCTTCATCAAACACGGCTTCATTTTCATGGATATACCTTGGCTCGCCTTCCCAGGCGCCACATGCCAGGACGACCGGTTCACCTAATGTAAACTTGCGGCCACAGGCCGGGCATCCTTCATCATTGAAGCGATTCAGTTTTTCAAGATCGATGATGGTCCTTAACCTTTTTTTATCAGAACGTGCCATAAGCGCCTCCTCATGCTCGGCCCCCTTTACATCGAGGCCTTCTTTAAACCTAAGTTGAGGGTTCCAAATGATAAAAGGGGGTCAATGGTTTGGGTTATGATTGTTATCCTTAAACTAAATTCCGACAGCTGCCCTGTCAAGATGATCCATTTTCAGTGTTCAGGTGTCAGGTCGGGACACTAGACAGTATGAGTGCTGAGGTCTGAGGATAGCATAAAAGTGCTTGGCCCGACCATGCCATGACGGTCGTTTTCTCATGGCAGAACATTTGTGACGCCCGCTTGTCTATTTGAATCCTGACAACCGCTCAGTACTCAGACCTCAGTCCTATGTTTTCAGACCCATGGACATCTGACACCCGAAACCTGACACCTAAAAAAGCTGTGTTTTGTGAATTACTTGCGGGACACAACTCTAGCGGCGAGCTGGTACTTTCGAACGGCTCGATTATGATCTTTAAAGTTGGTGGAGAACTGATGGGTTTTGTTTTTTTTGGATACAAAGTAAATGAATTTTGTATCGGCCGGATAAAGGGCAGCCTCCAGGGATTTTGTCCCTGGATTGGCGATGGGGCCGGCGGGGAAGGCCTCTGATTTTGTAAGTATTATAAGGCGTGGGAGTTTCAAGGTGTCGGCGCTTTAAATTACCGTCAAAGTTCTTTAATCCGTAGATTACCGTTGGATCCGATTCCAGGCGCATTTTCCTTTTTAAACGATTATGGAATACCGAGGAAATCACGGGGGCGCTCAAAAGGTGCCCCGGTTTCCTTTTCAATGATCGATGCCAGGGTGACGATCTGATGAATCGAAAACCCGAGCTGATCTGCCCGCGCTTTCCACGCTGAATTAAAAACCTTCCGGAAGCGTTTGAGCATGGTTGATATGATCGTTTCGATGCTCACTTTTTTCGGAAAATAGTAGGTTTCCGGAAACAGGTAGCCTTCCAAAGTTACAGCGGGTATGCCGTTTTTGCGAGCCCGGTCGGCATCGGTCGCTGCCGCAATAAAGCTGGAATTTTGCGCAAATCCGGCCTCGGCAACCCGGTCGGCAATCTGGTAGATATTGAGGCCTTCAGGGTACCGTGAGCTTGTACAGTTGGACCTCGCCTTTAACCAGTTTTTCCATAATCTGTATCGGGGTCATGGTGGCGGACAGTGCATATTCTCCGGCTTTAAGCTGCTTATCGTACCCTTTCAGACGGGCAATCATATTAAACTTAAAGGGACTCTTGATAATGCCCGCTTTGAAAAGGAGATCCGTTGTGACCCGAAATGCTTGTCCCGGATGGTATGTTGACGACTATATTTTCCGAATCCAAGCGGGCGGGTTGTCCGGCATAGTGGCGCAAATTAAGAATAAAAACCGCAAGGCCACAGAGGCTTATGAATACAAGGACTGCTAGAATGAGGAGGATTTTTTTTCAATCTTTTATAATCTCTACGTATGCTTGGGCCCGAATATCTGTTTCTTACTATTTTTTGATAATCTCGTAAAAAGTCAGAAAAGCAACCTTTTTACGAGTGTGTTTTGTATTTGGTGTTTAGTATTCTAACATGCCAATATAGCACCATAATTAATATTTCAATTTTGCTTTTAATAAATTCGCAGCCCGTTTAATCGGTTTCAGGTTTCGGGTGTCAGATAACAGATGACAGAAGTCAGATGACAGAAAACAGAAACAGTCTGCCCTTTGTCTTCGACTCGACTGAGCTCGTCGCAGGCTGTCATCTGTTTTCTATGCTCTGTCCTCTGTATCTTCCTGACACCTCGTATGAAACTTCAGGTGACCGGAACAGTGAAAATATCGAACGTCGAACATTGAACGTCCAACATCGAACGTCGAATATTGATGACGCTACGCTTTATCTATTTTACAACAAGCCAATCGCAGCCTGCGACGAGCTAAGCCAAATCGAATTTCGAAGTGTAGATTCGCTCGTGCAGCGCAGGCGCTCCCGCAGCGCCAGCGCTTGCGCGGCGTGTGCGCCGCGTGTTGCTCAGTCTTTTTTTTAAATTGATCGTTCGACCCTGTCGTTAGACCCTGAGGCTCTCGACGGGCAGAATTCATTATTCGATGTTGAACGTTCAATGTTCGATGTTCGATGTTCATTTTTTAGTTAACTCCTCATAGGAAACTACATTGCCAAAGTTTCTTTTTCGATTAGACCGGCCGTTTTTTTGGCCGGCGGCTGGGCTGAACACCGAAACCTTGAAACGTTATAGCTCTCAAAAGAAGGAGAAATAATATTTTATGTAATGTTATTTAGAAATCACCATACTAGCATAATAAAAATGACCGCCCGTTGTCAAAGAAGGATTACATCTGTTGCCTAAATCTTATTCGGCCGTAAAGAGAAATGACTTTTGCACCCAATCGTGGTATAAAAACATTCTGACGAGCGCTTCATTTTCCATATGAACGACAGGCATCTTGCCAAATATGGCAATTGCATGCTATCAGCAAGCGTTGCGAAAATTCAATCTGGATATAAGGAGAAATCGTGAAATATTGGCGGCAACCCTTAGACAGGGACCGCATTCAGGTACCCTGCGGCATCATCCATATAATCGAGGAACGCTGTAAAGGTTGCGGATTCTGCGTTGAATTCTGCCCGCGTGGGGTGTTTGTTATATCAAAGCGGACCAATCCTAAAGGGTATCATCCGCCTGAAATTACCGATAGTTCTCAATGTGCCGACTGCGGATTATGTGCGTTGCTTTGCCCCGATTTTGCCATATATGTTGAAAGTAGCCAGATGCCTGCGAAAGACCGTGACGTGACCGACGAGTAGAATTGAGTAATACCTGAATTTTGCACGAGTCGGAGGCTTCCATAGGCAAGACACTTAAGGGCGGGCCTCGACTGAGCTCTGCCGAAGTCAAGTCGTAGTATGCTACTTCGAGCCCTTAATAACGCAGCATATGGGAGCCTCCGGCTCGCCCAAAGGGTGAAAAGTAATGAGAAAAATAGATTATCATCCGATTTAACAGATGAATATAAAACGTAACGTGGTGAATTTAGGTAATCCATCGTATTTAATGGTAAAACAAGTTTCTCATTAATTTTCATGCAAGATTCAGGTAATACTATGA
>PVMK01122435.1_pt1 | contig 17067 bp, 20 predicted proteins | sample 1853481 | NCBI WGS metagenome assembly PVMK01 (sample SAMN08533507, study PRJNA380276) | Marine sediment metagenome, whole genome shotgun sequencing project.
CACCACGTGTACCGGGTCGAAGCGATCGACGGTGAAACGACCCGTTTCCATCAGACGGATCGTGCCAAGGGTGGTGCGGCAGGCTTCGTCGGTGTGCTCGTGTCGCGCGCGATGAAGAACATGTACGTCGGCTTCAATGAGGAGTTGAAGACCGAAGTCGAACGCCGCCGGTCAGCGAACGACTGAGCAACGGTGCTCAGCTGTCGGGGCCCCAGACTCGGCCTTCCGGGTAGTAGTAGGTGAACTTGTCGGCGTAGATCATCGAGGCTGGCAGGACGTTGACGGTCTGTTCGCTGAGGGGACCCTCGATCCCGAAGCCATGGGTTGGATCCCAGGTCGACCCGGTCACGGGGTCCGCGAGCACGCCCCCTTCTCCCAGTGAGAAATCGAGGAGGGTGCCGTCCGGTAGTTGCCTTGCCACGACGGACCACAGATCGTCGCCAGCCAAACCGTAGACCACAGCGACCTCGACGCCACCGACGGTGTCGTTGACGATCTGGACACTTCTCAGGTCCGAGACGGGGTAGCTGACCACGTCGTCGAAGTAGTCGATCAGTATCGACGAGCGGTCGAACACGGCCGGACCAGTGTCGTACCTATCCGTGTCCTCATGCGTTCGTGCGTAGGCAAGTGTCTCGGGATACTTCTCTTTCCAATCACCCCACGTTGTGAGTGTCGACGGGATGATTCCCAATTCTGCGTCCGATCCGAGAAGTTCACCGGCGAACGGTGTCCGTAGGGCTGCGACCAGACCGATCCGGTCAGGTGGGCGAACATCGTCATGGCGTTTCGCCAGACGGCGCCTTGATGCCCGAAGGAGACGGCTTGGTCGTCGATCTCTCGGCGATAGACCATCGCCGTTCCACAGAGTGGTCAGTAGGCAACGAGGATCGGCGTCGTCCCGAAGTGGTCGTTGACGAGGTGGGCGATGAGTTGCGATCGGCTGTACGCCTTGGCCGAGTCTTCGACAACGACTCCGATGACGACGGTGTCATCGTCGAACAGAGCATCAGCGGCGGACAGGTAGCACGGTGTGTACGCCGAATCGGGCCCGTCGCGATCATCGAACGGCTGATATGTGCTGATTCCGTCGCCGTCTTCGGTCGTTGGGTCGTTCAACGTGGACGTGTCCTCGACGTACACCTCGCCCGGCAGACGCTCAGCGCAGATCAGGGGGAGACCCTCGACATAGGACGCAGCCTCACGCTCTGCGGCGGTTGGCCCTGCTGTCGTGGTGGTCGTCTCCGTACCCGCTGCCGATCCACACGCCGAGGCGATCAACCCCATGCCCACCATCAGTGCGAGTCTCCGCATCGTTGTGTTGCTCCCTGGCCTCTTCAAGCATTAGAGCAACACAGCGCCAAAGTGGGTGACAAGGAATACCGGACGGCGAGGGACGACCGAGCCAGATGGCCATGCGGAATGCTGACGACTCGTCACAGTGAATCGTGCCGCGACAGTGTTGGTGCCTAAATGCGGCTGAGAAGATCCTTCACGAATGATGCCCTGCTCCGAACATCCGCCTTCGCCAGTTCGATCAACTCGTATCCCAGTTCCTGACAGGCCCACGTGAGAGAGGCGTGGAAGCGCTCCACCTGCTCGAACGTGGCGAGGCGCATTTCGTCGGTCGTGTAGATCTCGGCCCACGGCGGGGCAATGAAGACCGGTTCGTCGTATCGGTGCTGACGAGCGGCTGCAAGCGTCTGGTCGGAATCGATTCCTCCTGCCATGGCGTACGCCACATAGTCCGGTAGCCCGCGATCGAAGACCGTGGTTGTTTCTGGACGGACTTTGCGGAAGTCCTCTATCGAACGCTGTATCAGCAGATCAACGAACCGTTCGGGTCGACCATCGAAATTCGGCTCGCCCGTCGCGGCGCGGTGATTGGCGATGATGGGTCTCGCCGGTTCAGGGACGACATCGAAGCTGTCCTTGAGGGCGGTCAAGAGAGATGTCTTTCCTGTGCCCGGCGCCCCGGTGACGATGATTCTGCGCATCGTTTCAGGCTAGGCACCGCCAGACCCGCCGAGGCCACTGCCGGCTTCAACCTCAATCCAGGAGGTGGGTCCGGGTATTTGGAGGTTGTCCCAACGCTGACACGGGTTCCACCCATCACACACGGCACGGCTTCCATCCGGTTGGCCTATTGCTTCAGTCCCCCTTTGCAAGGGGGACGGAAGCCGAGCGCAGCGAGGCTTCAGGGGGATGATGCAGCCGTTCGTATCAACGTATTCCGACCTGCAACACCCTCCTGTCCCACTACGTGGGCCCGTCCTCCCTCGAGGGAGAACCGGCGGAAGGGCAAACGTCTTGTCGACTTAGGTCGTGGATTGAGGTCCAACGGTCGCATAGGCGTCAGAGCGCCGGCGGAATGATGCGCGGATACGGGGCGTTGCGAAACACAGGAGGTTGCAATGGAAGCTATCGACACGGCGGCACTCGGACTACGACTGGTTCTCGGCATCGTGATGCTCGCCCATGGGGTGAAGCATCTTCGGGGTCGGGAGAAGACCAGTAGATGGTTCGGCTCGATCGGGTTCAAGGCACCGCAACTCCAATGGTTCTTCTCGACAGCGACAGAGATCGGTGTCGGAGTCCTGTTGATCGTCGGTCTCGGTACGTCGCTTGCAGTGATGGGAACCGTTGCGATCATGACCGTCGCGTTCATCTCGGTCCACCGGATGGCTGGATTTTGGATTACAGCACGGCCGGACGAGGGATACGAATATGTGCTGACGATCGCCGTCGCTGGCCTTGCGCTGGCCGCGATCGGGGCAGGCGAATGGTCGATCGATGCTGCATTCGAGCTCGACGGTACGGCGCTTACATTGCTGCTCGACGAGTGGGTAGGTATCGGATTGGCTGTCGCAGGCATAGCCGCTGGAATAGGTCAGACACTGATCTTCTACCGTCCGGGTTCCGTGGCAGCAGCCGACTGACGGCTACTTTCGCGAAGAGCCGTAGTTCAAATTGCGGATGCGGTTCTCCACCGTCTCAGCATCCTCGCGGTCGACTTCCTTGCCGAGCACGACGCGCATTCGTTCGCTGACGTGCTCGTTGTGTGCATGTTCGGCGCGTTTCGTCGAAGATCCGCGGTTGAAGATACTCATGCGGGGTGTATCGGCTGGGATTCGTCACCGCTTGAGGCATAGCGAACGGCCTATCGGGAGCCCAAACGTGAGCTTTCGGCGGATCAGTTGCTGATCAGGTCGCGCAGTCTCTCGAGCGGTCGCATATGCGAAGCGATGGGTGACGGAAGGTCACTTCTGGACATGCGGACATCCGGTTGGTCCTCAAGGTGTGGCAGGGACCCGCTCCGACGCTGGTAGCGGGTTCGTCCCAGCGGGTTGCTCGCGAAGACTCGGGCCGCGCTGTGTGTCTCAGCTGGAGGTGCTGAGTCCGCCGCGTTATAGCCCAGTTGAGGCGCCTGGTCGCTCATGTGCAAGCAGCCTAGACGCTCGTTCCCGTGGGCCGGAGGACCTACTCCGACACGCCGACCGCCTGCAATGCGGCGCTTCCGTCCGGCATGAGGCTGCATTTCATAGCGAAGTCGAATCTGTCGACATCAGTCGCGAGCAGAACGTCATCAGGATGTGCCCACGTTGATTCCGCGAGCCTGATTGCTGAGTCACAGTCCCTAACTCGTGCCGCGACGCGGTGTGGTTTGCCGTGTCCGTCGATCAGATCGCTGATCAACATGGCTGTTGCATCGTCCTCGAACACGGGAACAGTGCCATTTCGGCCGCTTGCGATGATCGTGACCGTGGGTGCCGCACCGACGGCGTACGCGGTGGCCGTTGCTACCACGAGGCTGGCAGCGTAAACGGCAGTCGACCCCGAAGAGAGGGCAGCTCGGACGCATCGCGTGCCGCCCGATGTCCGCTGGACGAGCACCCGACCCTCGACGTCGGCCTCGAGCACCTCGGCTGGTGAGTTGCCAAGATCGAAGCCGTCCGGCCGAGTTCCGTCGACCTCACCACAGAGTAGCGCTCCGTGGTGGCGTTTCGCGATCTCTCGAGCCTCCTCCACGGTGCTCACCAGATAGTGCGTGCCTACACCCTGGGCCTGTGCGTATGCCGCGGTGGTGAACGCCCGAAAGGTGTCGATCACCACAGCGACTCCGGCCGCGTTCGCTGCGCCTTCGAGACCTTGAACGTGGACGACCGGCATGTGCGCAGTCTTGCACGCCTCGCCGATGGGGAGTCCGCCACAGCTGTAGGGTCGCTGGTCAGAAGAGGTGAGACATGGACAAACAGTTCCTGACAGTCAACGGTCGCTCGATGGCGTACGTGGATGTTGGCGAGGGTGAGCCCGTCGTGTTCCTGCACGGGAATCCGACATCGTCGTATCTGTGGAGGAACATCCTTCCCCATCTTCAGGATGGGTATCGATGCATCGCCCCCGATCTCATCGGCATGGGCGATTCGGACAAGCTTGAACACAGCGACTCCACGTCATACTCGCTCGTCGAACATCGCTCCTATCTCGACCCGCTCCTGGAGTCGCTCGATCTTGGGGACTCCGTCACGTTGGTCGTGCATGACTGGGGATCGGGGCTCGGATTCGATTGGGCGAACAGGCACCGTGATCGAGTGCTCGGAATCGCCTACATGGAGGCGATCGTCAGGCCGTTGAGCTTGTCGGATTGGCCGGAGAGCTCTCGCGCACTCTTCGAGTCGATGAGATCTGAGGCCGGTGAGGTCATCGTCATCGAAAAGAACGTATTCGTGGAACGACTACTGCCATCCGCGATCATTCGTGAGCTATCTGACGAGGAGATGGCGGTGTACGCGGCTCCCTACCTTGAGCAGGGAGAGTCCCGCCGGCCGACGTTGTCCTGGCCGCGTCAGCTTCCGTTTGATGGCGAGCCGTCTGATGTGCACGAGATCGTCGACTCCTACTCGCGATGGCTAGCCACAACCGATACCCCGAAGCTGTTCATCAATGCAGACCCCGGGTTCATTCTCACCGGGTCCCAGCGGGACTTCTGTCGAACATGGGCCAACCAGGAGGAAGTGACGGTTGCGGGGATTCACTTCATCCAGGAAGACTCGCCGCGAGAGATCGGCGAAGCGATACGGGTGTGGCGTGACGCGATCGGGTGAGAACGTCTCGTTGGATAGCCCCATGTGCCGCCCACAGATCACCCCGGATATGCGCGACGTCGGCCTTGGCTGATGGCGGCTGGGAGGAAACGGGAGAACTGGGTGTCGTACGACTGGCGTTGATTTCGCCTTTATAGAGTATGAATGCGAACCAAGCCGGGGTCGAGTGAAACGGCGAATCACTCCCGCTATCGGCAGTCTCATTGCCGGTCTGTTGCTGCTGACTGCCTGTGCCGATGCTGCGGCAGCCGAAGCAACCGTGACAGTGACGTACAGCGGAGATGCCTGTACCTACGCAGGGGCATCGACATTCGACGCTGGCACAGAGTTGACCATCGAGGTCGTCAACGCAAGCGAACGGAGCTTCGGGTTCAGCGTGTGGAAACTACCTGATGGCACCACCCTGGCTGATCTCGAGGCACGAGGAATTCAGGCGTTGGGCGGTGACGTGGGCGAGAACCACCGTGGCATCCTGCGACCGGGGAGCGTTGAGAGCCGGGAACTGATGGTCGTCCTTGATGAGTCGGGAACCTGGGGGATGGACTGCTTCACGTTGCTGCCCGGCACAGTCCGAACAGACGAGGACTATGCCGCAGTCGTGGTTGAAGTCGGGTGAGGTGGGGCCGCACACATCGCTGCACTAGTGCGCCCTGCGAGTCACTCGCCACAATGCCGGAAACCCGGTGGACGGCACAGGGGTGGATCACAGCCCGGATAAGCTCGCGGTAGAAGGAAGCACGGCTTGCAAAGAGTAGGGAGAGCGTTGTGGACGATTTGAAGTTGATGGGGTTCCCCATCGGGATCGGCATCATGATCGGCATCGTCATCGGCGCGGTAATCGGGGGCAGTTTCGCGATCGGAATCGGTGTTGTGATCGGCATGCTCGTCGGAGCGGCGATCGGTGCGACGCTTCGAGCGTTGAGCAACCCCCAGGGCTGACGAGACTCGCGCATTCCGGCGCACTTTGTGAACGGGTGACTTCTTCGGTGACACGGGCGCACTCGTGATGCGTTACCGGAGTACGTCGAATCTCCGGCATCCGCATATCCTCGGCTCATGATCCGGAACGTGATGCGCGTGATACTTCTTGATGTCGACTTCTTCAGAGAGGCGGCGACCGACAGTTCTCTCAACCGGCAGGCGGCGGTGGTCGTGGTCGTCGCATCCGGCATGGCCGGCGTTGGTTCCGCGATCGCTGAGAACGTCCCCGTGGTCGCATCCATCCCGGTTGGCATCATCGCAGGGGTCATCGGGTGGCTCGTCTGGAGTGGTGTGTCCTTCGTCATCGGTACGAGAGTGTTCGGTGGCGACTCGGACTTTCCAGAGATGCTGCGGGTCATCGGCTTTGCGTTCGCACCACTCGCCTTCGGAGTCGTGCCCTACCTTGGCTTCCCCGCGGCGGCGTGGATGCTGCTGGCATCCGTGATCGCCGTCAGGGAGGGGCTTGACATCCCAACTCCAAAGGCGCTGATAACGATGGTGGCAGGCTGGGTTCTGTGGCTGGGATTGACCCTCGCTATCAATGCCTTTCTTGATACCCGTCTCGATGCGATGTGGCCGTTCGTCTGAGCGACAGTCACTCGGCGACGATCGTCTCGCCTCTCCGGTCCGATCTCCAATCGTGACGCCAACTCTTGTTGGCACGCCAGAACAGCCATGAGGCCATGCCGATCGGAATCGGCGGGAGAAGGCTGAGTCCGCGGAACAGGAGAACACCTGCGGCGATGCGGTCGGTGTCGACCGGTTCCCCTGAGGTCATCTGCCATCCGAGAGTAAGGATGCCGATCCAGCCAAGGTCAACGAGTCCGAGGCCGCCAGGGCTGACCGGGATCATCACGAGGAAACGTCCAAGCGTGAACGCAAGCACGACCCACGGGACGGCGATCTGGTCGGTGCTGATCCCGACCGCATAGACCGATGCGGTGAACAGCGCAGCCATAGCGGCGTGGTTGCTGATGGTTGACCAGGTCAGTCGCCATGCTCTGTCCGAAACGATCCCTTTCAGGTCGAGCCTGAACTGCATCACCATGCCGTGGACGCCGGGGTTCTCCTTGTTGAGCCTTCCGAGAACCCTTGAAGCCGTTCTGTCGACGAACGATGCGAGTCTCTCTGCCGCCGACTCGGAGCCAACGACTTTGACGAGCGTGAAGACCATGACGGCGACGATGGCGACTCCGACGACTGTCACAAGCCACATCCACCAGATCACGTCGCCGACGATCGCGACGCCGATCACGGCGATGACGGGGAGGGAGATGCGAGCGAGCCAGTCCCAGACGCCCGCTCCGAGCAGCGTTGCCGAGATCGACTCCGGCGTGAACCCCCACGACAGGTACATCGCATAGTTCAGAGGAAGGGCTAGGGCGCCTCCGGACGGGACGGAGTTCGTGATGGCTGTCCCGGTCATGTGGTTTGCGAACGTTTCACGCAGCCGTGCGCTCCGCAGGATCTGGGCGAGCACGATCGGGTAGGCCATGAGGAACCATCCAGCGAGGGCAGCAAGTACTGCCCACTCCTGTGTGGTGATCTCACCTATGTACTCAAGGACCTTGTCGTAGTCGGCGAGCTGTGGGATGACGAAGCCGAACACCGCGACGAGTACGACCAGCGTGATCGCTATCGAGATGGCCTGCTTCCACCATGGCCGTTTCGGGCGCTCAGGGATGCCAGTGTCGTCAGCGCCGATCGGCGCTGTTGTGCTCTCGGGGATGTCGTCGGTCACGAGGGGATGCCTCCCTGTGCCTCTGTCAGGATCTGCTCACTGACCTCCCAGAGTCGCTTGGCCTGCCCGTCGTCGCGAGCGTGGCGCGTGGACCGAGCGACTTCGCGGTCCGTGAAGTAGCTTCCGGCCTCTTCGGAGATGTCCGGATCGGTCGCTGCCCACACGACCGAATCCGCTCCCTCTTCGGGCGATCGCAGCCACCGACCGACGACCCGAATACCGAGACCGATCATGAACGAGTCCCCTCCGGTTCCGAATGAGGTTCTGACGAGACCGGGGTGAATCGAGTAGGCAGTGACACCCGAGTCGGACAGACGTCGATTCGCCTCGCGGGCATGAAGGATGTTCGCAAGCTTCGAGTGTCCGTAGACGTCGCGCTGTCTGTACCTCCGGTCGTCCCACATGAGGTCGTCGAACACGATCCCCTCGGTGGCATATCCATGGCCGGACGAGCCGACGTTGATTATGCGGGCGGGGGCTGATGCGATCAGTAGGTCGGTGAGGAGGTTCGTGAGAAGGAACGGCCCGAGATGGTTGGCTCCGAACGTCAGCTCGAACCCGTCCTTCGTTGTCTGCCTCGATCCGATCACCGCTCCAGCGTTGTTGATCAGAACGGCGAGTTCGTCGTGGCTGGCGAGGAAGCCCTCTCCGAAGCCGCGGACGGATTCCAGGTCCGCGAGGTCAAGGATGCCGACTTCTATGGAGATTCCGGTCTCATCCATCACTACGGCCGCTGCAGCCTCACCCTTCGCCGGGTCCCGTGTTGTGATGGCGACGCGTGCGCCGTCGCGTGCGAGCGCTGTCGCTGCTGCAAGGCCGATCCCGCTGTTTCCGCCTGTGATGAGGACGGTCCGCCCGCTAATGGTCCACGTCATCGGGCGATGGTAACCGCGGGCGTTTTGAGCTGAGCATCCGTTCTGGCGTCCGTCAGGCCGATATCCCGGCTTGGTGGACGCTAGAACCGGTAAGGGGCATGCGCTCTCACCGCGTTCTTAGGCTCGTTTCACGCTCCGCTCACCACTGCGTCGTAGGCTGGCGCCATGGAGAATTCCGACATGAAGATCCTCGTCGTCGAGGATGACCCTGCCGTCCGTGAGGCGCTGGAGCGTGCCCTCGGGTTCGAGGGCTATGAGGTCGACGCCGCTCGTGACGGCGGTATCGCCTTGTCGATGGTGAGGAGCACCACGTACGACCTCGTTCTGCTTGATGTGATGATGCCTCACGTTGACGGCATCGAGACCTGTAAACGGATCAGAGCGTCCGGGGACACGATCCCGATCCTGATGCTCACGGCGAAGACCGCCGTGGACGATCGTGTGGAGGGGCTTGATGCGGGTGCTGATGACTACCTCACGAAGCCGTTTGCGCTCGATGAACTGCTTGCCCGGATCCGGGCGCTTCTCCGTCGGTCGATGGGCGACGTCTCGCAGGTGATGCGATATGAGGACCTCGTCATCGACCCCGGGGCCAGGACGGTCATGAGGGGCGACGACTCGATCGTTCTCACGAAGACCGAGTTCGACCTTCTCGTCTTACTCGCCCGCACACCGGGCATCGTGCTGGATAGGGACACGATCTACGAAGAGATCTGGGGCATCGACTTCCTGACATCGTCCAACTCGCTCGATGTGTACGTCGGCTATCTCCGCCGCAAGCTCGAAGCCGATGATGCGCCTCGTCTCATCCACACTGTTCGAGGCGTCGGGTACGTACTCCGCTCAGACGGATGAGCATCCAACGGCGCATTGCGTTGGTATCCGCCGCTGCCGTCGCCGTGACGGTCTTTGTGGTTTCCATCGGAGCGTTCCTCGGCGCAAGAAGCCAGATCATGGGTCAGATCGATGAGAGCCTTCTCGCGCGTGCCGCGATCGTCGAGATCGGCTCGGTTGTCGTCGAGGAAGGGCCACTGTTGGGATCGGCGGACCGCGGCCGTAACCCGTTCCGTGAACTCGTGACCGTGTTCGCTCGCCCGGGTCGGCCAGAGTTCGACACGGCATTCTTCCAGATCATCACCCCCGAGGGCACGGTCAACATCGGCTCTGACGAACTCGAACTCCCTCCGCCAAATGCAGACGATCTGGATCCGGACGAGGCGACCCTCCGCTCCGAGTGGGTCGACGGAACGCACCTGCGTATCGCGACGCTGGTCGTTCCGGGCACCGAAACCATCTTCCAGATCGGACGACCGCTCACCGAGGCGGACGAGTCGCTTGCGGGATTCGCACTTCTTCTTGCCGCCGGGAGCGCGCTTGGCATCCTGCTCGCTGGGGGCCTTGGCCTTGTCGTCGCCCGCCACGCCGTCCGTCCCATCGGAGATCTTGAGCGATCCGTGTCTGAGATCACGCAGACGCGAGATATCGGAGCCAGGCTGGATGTGAACGGGAGCGACGAGATCGCTGAACTCGCGATCGCGTTCAACGCGCTCCTCGCCGAAGTCGAAGCGGCACGAGAGGAGCAGACACGCCTGGTCCGCGATGCGGGACACGAACTTCGAACGCCGCTGACCGCGCTACGTACGAACATCGAAGTCCTTCAGCGCCATGAGGTAAGCCCCGACGAGCGGAAGAGGATGCTTGAGGCCGCACACGCCGAGGTCGAGGAACTGACCGAACTTGTTTCGGAAGTCGTCGACCTGGCAACGGATCGGTACGAGGAGGAGCCCTTGGCGGCTGTCGAACTGCGTGCCGTCGTAGAGGCGATCGCTGAGAGGCTCGACAGGAGAAACGGACGCTCCATCGTCCTTGATGCGGATTCGTCGACGGTTTCGGGGAAGCGGGCTGCGCTCGATCGCGCGATCGGCAACGTCGTCGCGAATGCCGACAAGTGGTCACCGATCGAGGGCGAGATCATCGTCACGATCCACAATGGCACCCTGACCGTCACTGACAGTGGGCCCGGTATCGCTGAGCCTGATATCGACCATGTGTTCGAGCGTTTCTATCGGTCGGACGACGCGAGGCCAACACCGGGCTCGGGTCTCGGCCTGTCGATCGTCGAGCAGATAGTGACGGATCACGGCGGCGAGGTGTTCGCACGGAACCGTCCCACGGGAACCGGCGCAGAAGTCGGGTTCACGATTCCGTGTCTGGACGGCGATGGCGACGTTCGAGATCTTTCAGCCAGTTCTTAGGTTCACCTGACAGAGCGACCACATCGGCTTGTCAACCTGCAGGGGCAAAGTCGGATGAAAGGAATCCACCATGAAGAGACTTATTGCATCGGTCGCAGCGGCCGGGATGCTTGTTGCAGGCGCCTTCGTCGCATCTACAGCGACGAACTCGCCTGCCGAGGCTCAGACCATCGATGACACTACGACCCAGGAGAGTCAGGAGCGACCAGAGAAGGGCGCCATCCTCGACGAGGTGCTCGGTGAACTCGTCGACGCAGGCACGATCGATCAGAGTCAGGCAACGGCGGTGAAGGAAGCGCTTCAGGCGAAGCACGAAGAGCTGAAGGCGAACCGCCCAGACGGTGAACGCAGAGGCCATCGTCGAGGACACCTGAGGGCCCAGATCGAGGAACTGCTCGATGATGGCGTGATCTCAGCCGAAGAGATCGCTGAACTCCCTGATGGTCACCCGTTCAAGAACGATGACGGCCCGTTCGCCGAACTGATCGAAGACGGTCAGATCACCCAGGCAGAATGGGACGATTTCGTCGCAGAGAAGAAGGCAGAGCGTGAGGCCCAGCAGTCCGACCAGAACGGAGACGACGCCTAGCCACCGCTGACCAACCCGCCCTGAAGCGTCCGGCTACGTGCCGGGCGCTTCGGCGCGTCTGGTGAGAAGATCGGTCTCTGCGATGAGTTCCAGCCGGAGTTCCTCGGGTGCATCGGCGTTCCATGCGACCACCGCCTGGTTGCGCTTGGCAAGAAGGTCCCTTGCCACCCTCAGGTCCGGTTCCTTGATCGCCATCTCAAGGAGACCGTCGACCAGGCTCTCCGCCTCCGCAAGTCGTTCAGGCATCGACTCGCGGTCGAGCAGGCCTCTGACCCACCACAGCGGGTCACGGTTCATCGTGGGCAGCGGTCTGCCGTGACTGACTCCCGTATCGAGAGTCCCATCCTCCAGAGCCCTCTCTATGAGCCAATCCGCGTAGCGTTCCTGATCCATGCTGCAAGACTACGCGACCATGCGATTGCCTACGAGAGCTCAACTTGAATCCGCCTTTGCCGCCGCGGTTGCAGCCGCGGACCCGTTCGACGCGGTGGCGAGATCATTGACGTATGTCGACGGCGTTGTGTCCGTCGGCGGTCGGGTCGTGGGGACGTTCCGCCCGGATCAGATCACGATCGTCGGAATCGGGAAAGCTGCCCCAGCGATGGCCGATGCTGTTGCTGCCGAGACAGGAAGCACGGCAGGCCTCGTGGTCTCACCGTACGAGGCCCCATGTGCGGTCAGGCTTGTCCGCGGTGGGCATCCTGTCCCAAACCAAGAGAGCCTCGATGCCGGCTTGGCCATCAAAGATGTTGTCTCCGATGCCGCCGACGATGGCCTGATCGTCGCCGTGGTCTCCGGTGGTGGCAGCGCTGCGGCGGACGTACTGGCCGAAGGTGTAACGCTCGATGACCTTGTCGATCTGAACGCAACGATGCTCGGATCCGGCATGCCGATCGAAGACATGAACGAAATCCGTGCAGCGATGTCCCGGATGAAGGCCGGAGGGGTCGTGGAGTGGGCCGGGGCCACGCAGGTTGTCAGCCTCGTGCTCTCCGATGTCGTTACCGGTGGTGTTGAAGTCGTCTCGTCGGGACCTACGATTCCTTCGGAACTCGGCACCCAAGCGGGACGGGTGATCGACGGGTGGGGACTGGCTGACCGTGTCCCTCGCTCCGTACGCGATGCGGTCTATGGATTCGATAGGACGTACGTTGGCCACGAAACCGTCGTTGAGACCGTCGGCTCCCCAGCCATGGCCGCGAGTGCAGCAGCAGAGAAGATGCGATCAGATGGTTTCGATGTGCAGATCGCAACGTCGGAACTGAGTGGTGAGGCGCGCACTCGTGCTGTGGAATTGTTGACAGCGTCCGAGCCAGGGATCGTTTGGGTCGCAGCGGGGGAGCCGACTGTCACGTTGCAGGGGACAGGGCTCGGTGGACGAAGCCAGGAGGCTGCGCTTGCAGCGGTACCGGCTCTTGCCTTGTCCGGAGGTGTCTTCGCTGCACTGGGAACTGACGGGATCGATGGGCCGACGGATGCTGCCGGTGCGATCGTGGACGGAGCCACAGGTGTCGAGATCGCTCGCAAGGGTTGGGATGCAGCCGCGGAACTCGCATCGAACAACAGCAACCCCGTTCTCAAAGATGTCGGCTGTGTCGTTGTCACGGGACCCACGGGAACGAACGTGTGCGATGTCTGGATGTGGGCGAAACCGGCTGCCCGATGACATGAAGACCGTGGCGGATACGCTGTCGCCGATGATGCGACACGGCCTACGGACCTTCAGGAACGTTGCGATCCCGATCGCGTCGATCGCGCTTGCTCTCGCCGGATGTGGGAGCGCCTCGAGCTTCGGAGCATCGGATGCTGAGAAGGCGGCACCCGGGGGCGATGGCACGGTTCGGATCACGGGCGTCGGTGCCTTCAGCCAACCTGCGGCGAATCTCGACGACCTCGGGGCTGTCACGTTCCGGATCGGAGATGAGTTCTTCACGGAGCCGTGGACGAGTGCACCCGGACCGACACCGACGAGAGATGGCCTCGGGCCGACATATCTGTCCACTTCGTGTGCGGCCTGTCACGTGGCGGACGGCCGGGGATCTGCTCCGGGATCTTCGTCGAGCGAGAGCTTGCCCATCCTCAGATTCATCGACGACAGCGGCAAGGACGCGACGGCTGAGTCCTACGGCATTCAGATTCAAACGCAGGCGATCGACGGGGTCGCTCCCGAAGCGATCGTGGAGGTCCGCTGGGATGAGGTCTCCGGTGCCTACGTCGATGGCACCCCCTACACGTTGCGGAGACCGGTCGTGACCGTCAGGGACGAGATGTTCGGATCGATCGGCTCGCTTCACGCACGTTCGGTGCGAGTGGCACCGCCACTGATCGGTGTCGGCCTCCTCGAAGCCATACCTTTGAATGCCATTCTCGAAAACGCGGATCCACAGGATGTCGACGACGACGGCATCTCGGGAGTCGCCTCCCGCGTTGTCCCGCTTGGTGGCGGCGAGTCGGTTCTCGGCCGCTTCGGGCTGAAGTCGAATGTCGCCTCGATCGCGGACCAGACAGCGTTTGCGTACCTGTTCGATATGGGGATCACATCTCCCTCCCTACCCAACCAGAACTGTCCGACGATCCAGATCGCATGCGCCGAAGCCGGGAGTGGGGGATCTCCGGAGATCTCAAGAGATCGCCTCGATGCGGTCATCTTCTATTCACAGACGCTTGCCGTGCCCGCTCGAAAGGGCGTTTCGGATGCGTCGGTGGTTGAAGGAGAGGAGATCTTCGACTCGCTCCGGTGTTCTGCGTGCCACATTGCCCGGTGGACCACCGGTGAGCACAGTGTCACCGCGCTCTCGAAGCAGACGATCCTTCCGTACACGGACATGCTGCTCCACGACATGGGTGCCGGCCTGAGTGACGGACGCTCGGACGGCACCGCCTCACCGAGCGAGTGGAGAACCTCACCGTTGTGGGGGCTCGGCATGATCCGCTCGGTCAATCCGGACTCTGGGTTCCTTCATGACGGCCGGGCGCGGACCATCGAAGAGGCCGTGCTGTGGCACGGCGGAGAGGCCGCCGTCGCTCGAAACGGGTTCGTAGCCCTCGATGCCGCCGATAGAGAGCGGCTCCTCATCTTCCTCAAGTCCCTGTAGTTTTGGGTCATGATGAGTGAAGCGAAACACATGTCAGGCCTCACCCGCGGTCTGAACATGCGTCGAACCTCGAACAAGATCGTCGTGGCAGGATTCGCTACTGCACTGACGCTGTATCTCGCACGTGCACTGTCTGAAGAGTGGATCGTCGGGAACCCGATGACCGTGGCCGAGGCGGCCGCCTCCGCGTTCGCCGTGTTCATCGCATGGGCGCTCGCGAGAGAGCTCGATCCAGACCACCCATGGCCGGCAGCAGTGGCGATGACCGCCTCGTTCGTCGCCGCGTTGTGGTTCGTGCCAGCGCTCCTCGTTGTCGGTTCCGCCGCCATCGCCCTGCGCATGGTCTCGGGGACGGTCGCCAAGTCTCTCGCCATGTTCGACCTTGGCCTGATGGCGGTGATCGGATTCGGCTCCGGGCGCGAACTCTCGTTCTGGAGCATCGCCATCCTCGTATTTGTGGCCTTGAAGGTTGCTCCTGAGTTCGGCCGCTTGCGTTGGTGGGCTGTCGGCACTCTCACGGTCGGCTTCGTCGTGGGGTGGTATACCGGTGAGCTGAGCCCGGTGACCGTCACAGGACAGACCGCAGCCATCGCGGTGGCGTCCCTTCTTGTCGGTTCGATCGCAGCGTCGAGAGTGACCGTGTCGGCAAAGACGGATGCCAGACCAGGTCTTGTCGAGCACTCCCGCTTGGTGATGTCGCGTATCGCAGCCAGCGTGGTCCTCGCATCAGCAACGCTCATAGGAGGCTTCGATGTGATGTGGGAGATCGCACCGGTGGGCATTGCGCTCGCCGTCGTCGCTCTCGTATCCCTGATTCCACCCCTGGCCGGCCCCACCACCGACGGCCTGAAACCCCGTGTCTCCGTCCCCCTTTCAACGGGGACGGGCGAGTCTGCGAGCCAGGGGGATGAAGCGGAAGAGACCTCGGACCTCAGACCGCAGACCTCAGACCAAGCAGACGACGGTCAATCTTCCGTCCCCCTTTCAAGGGGGACAGAAGAGGAGCGCAGCGACGATTCAGGGGGATGACGGGAGCGGGAGCACTCCGACCTGAGCGTCGGCTCGGGCTAGATCTCGAACTGGATCCGAGCGACATCCTTCAGGACCGGCTTGATGCAGGTCTCCAGCACGCGGACATGCTCGGGATGAGCCGAGTACACATCAAGGTCCGCCCGGGAGTCGAATTCACCGACGACCGCGTAGTCGTAATTCGTGTCGCTGAACCCGAGATCGCGCCCGAACGAGTAACTACGGATCGCATCGATCTCGCCAAGAAGTCCCGCAAGACCTTCATCGATCGCCCGAACATCCTCGTCCGTGACGCCATCAACGAACGTGAACATCGCGATATGCCTAAGCATCAGACCCGCTCACGATCAGTCCGAAGTCCGAACTCCGACGTCCGAACCGGTCAGGACTACGGTCTGAGGTCTGTGGTCTGAGGTCTGTGGTCTTCTGCAAGTTGTCTGTTGTCTCTCCGCTCATGGAAAATCGCCAGCCTTCGGCAGCATTGCGGGGACTTCCTTGCCGAGTGCTTCGGACATCTCTGCCGATGTACCGATCAGCGCTGAGAGCGAGACGCCATGGGAGAAGCCGGCCCGGTTGAGCATGTAAACAAGATCGTCGGTTGCGATGTTCCCGGTTGCTGCAGGGGCGAACGGACAGCCACCGATGCCACCGACCGATGCATCGATGACCGACACGCCAGACTGGATCGCTGCGTACACGTTGGCGATTCCTGTGTTTCGCGTGTCGTGGAAGTGGACGCGGAGAGGGGTGCCGCTGGTGATCTTCTTCACCGCTTCGATGCGTTCGGTCACAGACCACGGATCAGCCACGCCGATGGTGTCGGCCAGGGCGATCTCGGAAACCCCGATCTCCATCACGCTCTCCACGACGGCGAGTAGGCGATCTATGGACACTTCACCTTCGAACGGACACCCCCATGCAGTGCCGACCGTGGCAGACACCGGTGTGCTGAGTGATTCAGCGTCAGCGACGATGTCGGCGAGGACGGAGAGTGATTCTTGCGTCGTGGCACCCTGATTCCTTGTGTTGAACGTATCCGTGGTGAACATCGGCATATTCACCTCGTCGACGTCGGCCACGACCGCTCGCTGCCAACCCTTTGCATTCATGACCAGGCCGATGTACGACACGTCGTCGGAGCGTTGGACCCCGGCCATCACAGCCTCGGCATCGGCCATCTGCGGAACGAGATCGGGGTGGGCGAAAGAGACCGCTTCGATCCGCTTGAGCCCTGAGCCGACGAGATGATCGATGAGATGGAGTTTCTGCTCGGTGCTGAGCACCACGGATTCGTTCTGGAGCCCGTCGCGGGGTCCCACTTCGACGATCTCGATGATGTCGGATGATGCAGCCATGAATCTGGAGCATACGATGCGCACCATCGACGAGGTTCGTCA
>PVMK01120567.1_pt1 | contig 17065 bp, 18 predicted proteins | sample 1853481 | NCBI WGS metagenome assembly PVMK01 (sample SAMN08533507, study PRJNA380276) | Marine sediment metagenome, whole genome shotgun sequencing project.
AATAATAGGCAGGTTGGTTAGTAAGTTAAGGGATTATCTATTCAACAGTCTCAATATCAGGACGAATCACACCATTTAATGTCCGATGGGTACTAATTCTTTATCAAAAGAAAAATCAGTCATATTTCTACCACTGGTTATTTGTCCTAAATATGGTTAGCTAAAAGGGAGAGAAAAAAGTTAATTAAATATAATTTATTGCTATCCAGTTTATTAGACGTGGGGAGAGCCTCCCGTCCAGACCGCAATTAAAATAGTTGTCTTGTTGATTTAAAACTTTAGAGTTTAAATAGTTAGCCGATGAAAAGCTTCATCCCGAGGACTCGGGATCGGAGTTTTTTTGTTTTACGAAGGTTCTAAATAAAAAGTACTCTTCCTTAATATTTCCTAATATTTCTTATAACACCTTGATATTCCAACAGATATTGTCTGGAAGTAATTTAATTCCCTAATATTCATTTTGCTTCATAATACTTTAAAAGATGTACAATAAGGGGCACATTTTCTTCGAGGTGTACATAAATTAATCAACTAAATCTTATTCCTATGACAACAATAAAACTAAATATACGGTTCATAATAATTTCTACAAGATTAAATAAAAGTGGTCTAACACCACTAAGATGTAGACTTACATACAACAAACAGAGAAAAGAAATCGGTACTGGCCTATTCGTAGATCCCAAAGACCGGGATAGCAAGAAACAGAAACTATTAGATAGCTCTGATCAAGAAGAATATATCAACGTTCAGTTAAGCCTTATTAAGAACAAACTTAGTAAGGCTTTTTTAATGTTTCAAATTAAAGACGAAGCCTTCACAGTAAATGATATTTATAATATATTCCAAGGTAAATCTCTTGAAAAAGACATGGGATTATTGAAGTTTATAATCTCCATAACGAAAGAATGAAGAAGCTAATTGGTAAAGAAATTGTACAGGTTACCTATGACAAATATTTAGAGTCCCTGAAGCTCTTAAAAGACTTTATTTATTGGAAATACAAGACCTCTGATAAACCTCTCAGGTCTCTTAAAATGGGCTTTATTCATGATTATGACTCTTCCTTAAAAGTGAAAAGAACATGCAGCTAAGTGCCTTAAATAAGGCTATACAGAGGCTTAGAAAGGTGGTTAAATTTGCTATTGGACATGACTATCTGGACAAAGATCCCTTCCTTTTATACAAGGCTAAAACAGTCAAAAAGGAGATTATATTTCTGACTAAAGATGAACTTTTTAAATTGGAAAATTATGTGTTTAAGATTAAGAGATTGCTTGTGTTCTGCTGCTATACTGGTCTTGCTTTTAAAGAAATGAGCAATCTAAATAAGGAACATATTGTCAAAGGGTACGATGGGATGAACTGGATCAGAATCAAGAGTCAGAAAACATTAAAGACCTTATCTATTCCTATTCTGCAAAAGGCGCAACAGATCATTAATAAATATGCATCCGATAGTGTATATACACTTCCGAGGACGAGCAATGCCAGATTTAATGGCTATTTAAAAGAAATTGCCGATGTTACTGCCATTAAGAATAATCTCACCCACCATATGGCAAGAAGAACTTTTGCGAGTACCGTGCTTCTTTATAATAACGTTCCAATGGAAGTTATATCTGAACTATTAGGACACATCAAACTGGCCACTAAACAACAGAGTTATGGGAAGATAGTTCAGGAAAAGGTTGGTGAAGAGATGAGGAGGTTAAGGGAGGGCTGAGAGGTTCTCCCATTTTTTATGAAAGAAAATAAAGCATCTATTGCGTTAACCTTATAGTTAGTCTTCATTTTGAACAACCTTTAACCAATGATAAAAAATTTTAGAAAAATAATAATTGTAATTTCATGACAAGTATGTTCTTGCGTAAATGTTAGTCAGAACTGTTATAAAACCCTACATTTGCATTTAATTTATAACTTATTACCATGAGTAACGGAACAGTAAAATTTTTCAATAATTCTAAGGGATTTGGATTCATCACTCCAGAAGAAGGTGGCAAAGATGTATTTGTACATGTAAATGGACTAGTTGATGAAATCAATGAAGGGGACAAAGTAAGCTACGATGTAGAAGAAAGTCCAAAAGGATTGAATGCAGTAAATGTGAAAGTCGTTTAATCGATTACTTTTCAACTAATTTGTAAAGGAAAAGCTTGTCATAACTGACAAGTTTTTTTTGTTTGTGAGATTAATTAAACAAATGTGTATAACAATACCTAAACAGCATGCTACTTGATAGTGCCTGAAAGTTTTGTGCATTTAATCCACAGATGAAGGAGTTGTCTATACCATTGCTTCTTAAGACTAACGAGATTTTAAGGGGTATGCCTCAGAGGATCAGTACTTACTTCCAGGACAAGCAATGCGAGATTTAATGACTATTTGAAGGGAATTGCTGATGTAGTTGGAATAGATAAGAATTTGACGCATCATATAGCCAGGAAAACTTTTGCCACTGCAGTATTATTAACTAATGATGTGCCGATGGAAATTGTATCAGAGCTGTTAGGTCATTCAAAGATAACTACAACCCAACAGAGTTATGGTAAGATAATTTAGAAGAGTTTGGAGATGAGATGAGGAGGTTAAGGGAGAATAATAAACAGAAATGATAAACCAGTTTCAGAAATGTAGCTGGTTTTTTCTATTAATAAATCTATTCTGCTAAAAAGTCTTTAAAATTTCCTTCCATAAATCTTGGTGGGACTTCTAATCCAAGCCTTTCTTGTTCTTCTCTATCCTCCCAAATTACCTTATAACCTATATCTCGGCTATTTTCTAAATTATCGTGACGAAAAGTGTATGTACTTGATATATAATCATCCGTTTTTATATTCTTAAGGAATCGAAAAATAGCACCTAATAAATAATAACCATTTTCATTACAATCTACAGTTAAATCATATGTATGAAAAATGGGTTTATCTTGAATTCTCCAATTTGCTAAATCATTTACAGAAAGTTGATTTTCAGTTATTTCCTTATTTCTCAATCTTTCGTAAATATCAGCTTTTAACGGAAAAACAATATTATGTCCAGCATAATATCCCGATTCATCTGTGATAATTAAATTCATTTCTGGAAGTAAAATAATTGCTTCTTTGATTATTTGTTTGTTCACAATATTTGAGTTTCTTTTCTGAAATCGCATATACTTCATAATATATTCAATGTCTGTCTCAAAATTAATTGGTCTTATTCTATCGGTAATTATATGAATTTTCTCCTTAAACCAAGATGCATGTGGTAATTCTGTAGAAACTTCATTTAATGAATATTTTCTGATATTAAAATCGTAATAAGTAGGAATAGCCATTGTCGAATTTAGATTTCTAATGACTTGATGAGGCACAAGAGTTTCTTGGACTATAGCATCTTCTTTATCTGGCTTGACTAGAGTTATATTCTTCTCCCATCTAAGTACTGTTCTAACATCCACTTCAACATTTGCAGCAAAGTCAGCTTGAGATATATTATCGATTTTACGATAATCAATTAGTAGTTCACCAAGTGAAGTATATTTTTTCATAAAAGGGTTGAATAATCAAGTAAAATTACTAAAAATATATCTGTTTTGGACATAACATGTCATGTTACTACCCTTGAGTGCATGATATATTTGTATAGAATTAATTGTTAAACAACAAAATGCATCCCGAATTAATATACCGAATATTAGATCAAACACTAATTATGTTAAGTCAATTAAGGAGTATCTCAATCAATATTTTTTTGAGTATTAGAATACTGAGGGATTTATAAAATACTGTTGGAGAATTGAATGGAAAGGGAAACCGATTGATTGAGATATAAAATTAAGTAAGATGAGAAAATTAGTAGTATTATTAGGAATTATTATGACGGTTAGATGTTCGGAGGCGGTTGTTATAGAAAAAACCCCGATTGAGATCATGCAGAAAAGCATTGAGGAGGCAATCAAAAAGGATATGAATAATCCGAGTTCTTTTCAGTTTTTGAGCTTGCAGATCACAAACAGAGTGAAAGTAGGAAAGAGAAAAGAATTTGCGAATGAGGACACTTTGAATGATCTTAAAAACAACCCATATTCTACACAGGATTTTATTGATCAGGTTGAGGCGGAGATGGAATATTTGAAAGGCAAGAGCGATGATGAAGGAGCGATAATATTTGTTGATTATAAAATCAGGAGATCCAATACCTTCGGCGGGATCGTAAAAGAAGAGTACAGAATTATTTGCTTGGATGATGAGAACAATACAGTGGTCAGTGTTAAACGCAGAAAAATATAAACGAGATGAGAAAATTAGTATTAGTGTTATTAGCGATCAGGATGATCATATGAAGTCCAGATGAGACCGTATCAGATCATGGATTGTCATCAGCGAGTTTTTTACGAATTTTTCTGCAGAAGTTGATCATTATATAGGTATCAGTTTTATTTGGCGTTATTCAGCTCTTCTCTAATTTGACTTATTAAACTTTCCGTTCTTTTTTTCATTGAATTGTCACCATAGATAAACATATTCACCATTACTTCACTAATGACCAAGTGATTTTCTAGTGCAACATTTAATCCTTGAATATCTATAAATTTTTCTTTTAGATCAGAATAGGATTCCCTGTTTTTCATGGAAATGTTATTTTTATTTAGGGCATCTCTGAAGTTCTTTTGTATGGTCATTACAATACGGTCTTGGAAATTCTGATTTTCCGTTATTGTTAAATAATGTTCCTGTATGGCGGCTTTTAATTCCTGGTTTTTAATAATATCTATTTTACCAGTAGATAGTAATTCCTGAAATGCAATATCTGATTTATAAAAAATGTTAATCCTCAAAGTGTTCCAGAACTTCCCGCCCATAGTTTTGGGGATCCAACTTTTATCTCCTGAATATTTTTTTAGTGCACTAGTATAAACATTGCTAACCTTAAAATGATCCACATTATTGTTTCCTAGAGAATCTAAAACTTGTACACCAACAATGAGCCTTACCTCATGTCTCTCACTAGATGCCATAATATTCATTAGATCTCTATTTAGATTCAGCACCAGCCGATTGAGATATGCTTTTTCTTCGAGCCTATTGATCCTTTCAACATTCCAATTATTGATTTGAAGTGCAATCAATATTCCAATCACAACCAAAGCGATCTCCCCTATAGCATATCTGGCATACTTCATTGGCTTGTTATCATCAGCCATTTTCTTACGTATTTTTCTAAAGAAGGGGATCATTTGATTATAAGGTTGTTCTGTAAATATAGGAAAATATTTAAAAGTGATTAGACATGGATAGAGTTCGTTGTAAACGTGGAAGTAAAAGGGATCATATAATATTTATAAATATAATTTATTTCTATCCAGTTTATTAGACGCGGGAAGAGCCTCCCGTCTAGACCACCAAAATATTTAGAATATTTCATGCTTCAGAGTTAGGGATGAACTCTATTGAGTATTGCCTCCGTTCGTAGCAATTCTAATTTTTTATATTTGGTATTATGACTTAGTGTTAACTATATTCTTTTTGTAGGCTGACCAAGTAGTGAAAGTATAAACTTTTGACATTATTTCATAATTACCATTTCCAAGAGTATTGAAAAAGCCTTTGCTTACTAAATATTTAAAAGCTGATTCTTTGTAACTATGGTGGATTATAACGCCTTCATTAATATTATCAATGGCATCGGATATAGTATTATAATTCAAGTCGTTTTCATACCCCTGAGCAAAGCTTATTATTTGGCGTGTAATTCGTTGCATATTTTTATCCATTGTCTTTGTATTAAATATTTAGCTATTCGCATATACAATAATTGCTAGAGCTACCAATTTTTGTTTTTCATTCATATTAATAAAAATAGAAATAGTATATAATGGGATAATTGTACTTTATATATATGATAAAAATATTCAGGTCGATTATTACCGAATATAGTATAACATATCATACAACCTAAGGTTGTCCCAATTATGTAAACTTTCAACTATCTGCGATTGCACTAAGACGTACTATAATTCTTCAAAAAATCATTTAAAGTCAAAGTTGGGGTCATGTTTCTAGACTTATAATGTTCTTTATAGGTCTCATAATTTCTTTTAGCAAATTTGCCAATCTTTTTAGCAGAAATTAATTCGTCATGTAATAATGTTTTCATAATGTAAGTTTTTAGAGAGGTTAACTTTTCTTATGGCTTAAATATCAATGTAATAGTCAATATTACAAAAATTATGTTATGTTACCAAATGAAAACTAAATAAACGAACATTATATCAATATTAAAACTACATATTAGGTTTATCCTACAATCTGGTGACCTAAATTTAAACGGGTATGCAACCTTGCGGTGCCGACTCACATATAATAAACAACGCAAAGATTTCTCCACTGGAATAGCTGTTAATCCAGATTACTGGGACAGCAAGAAACAGAAGCTACTTGATATATCAGATCAAAAAGAAACCATCAATATGCAATTAAGCCTTATTAAGAACAAACTTAGTAAGGCTTTTTTAATGCTTCAAATTAAAGAAGAACCTATACAGTGAATAATATTTACAATATATTCCAGGGTAAATCTCTTGAAAAAGACATGGGTATTATTTAGGTATACAATCTGCATAATGAAAGAATGGAGAAGCTGATTGGTAAAGAAATTGTTCAGGTTACCTACGATAAATATTTAGAGTCTTTAAAGCATTAAAAGACTTTATTAAGCATCAATATAAGACTTCTGATAAGCCTCTCAGAGTGCTTAAAATGGGCTTTATCAACGATTATGATTTCTTCCTTAAAAGTGAGAAGAACATGCAGCAAAGCACCTTGAATAAGGCCATACAGCGACTTAGAAAGGTGGTTAAATTCGCTATTGGACATGACTATTTAGACAAAGATCCTTTCTTGTTATACAGAGCTAAAACAGTTAAAAAAGAAATAGTATTTTTGACCAAAGAGGAGCTTTCTAAATTGGAAAAACATGTGTTTAAAATAAGGAGATTATAAGTAATTAAAGATTGCTTTATATTCTGCTGCTACACTGGATTGGCCTTTAAAGAAATGTCTAATTTACGGAGGTCAAACATTGTAAAAGAACATGATGGTTATAGCTGGATTAAAATGAAGAGACAGAGGACAAATAAGTCGTTGTCTATACCTATTCTGCCTAAAGCCCAGCAGATAATTGATATTTATGCCTCCGATGATGAAAGAATACTGCCTTATATCAGTAACCAAAGGTTTAATGCCTATCTAAAGGAGATTTCAGATGTTACATGAATTGAAAAGAACCTCACTCACCATATAGCCAGGAAAACTTTTGCCACTACAGTACTATTATTTAATGATGTACCAATGGAAATTGTATCAGAGTTATTAGGTCATTCTAAGATAGCAACGACACAGCAGAGTTAGGTAAAATAATTCAGAAGAAGGTTGGAGAGGAAATGAAGAGGTTGAATGGGAAGTTACAATGACATTGAAACTTAAAGCCAGTTGCTCATGTAGCTGGCTTCTTCCTAATTAATTTTATATATTTACAAATCAAGCTACTAACCAAGTGATTACTCACTTGCAAAAATAAAGAGTTCTTTTGATGCTATTTTTGATAAATAAGACAGTGATTACAAGGGATAACAAGAGTTAATGATATAAACATTATTAGTTTTTAGCCAATAGTTGTGTGCAATCATTGAAGTGCCAATGCTTCACCTAAAAATATAAAGTATGAAAATATCAATTATTCTATTCTGTGTTTTGTCATTAATGATAAATATGTCCTGTAAGAAAGAAATTGAAAAGGAAGGATTTATTAATGTAGAAGGTGGCAAAATATGGTATAAAATTGTTGGGCAAGGAGATGGGATTCCGCTGTTAGTTCTTCATGGAGGACCAGGCAGCAGAAGTTGTTCAATGATCCCCGGATTCTCTCTACTGGGTAAAGACCGTCCAGTAATATTTTATGATCAATTGGGTTCAGGAAATTCGGATAGACCAACAGATACAGCACTATGGAACATCAAACGATTTGTAAATGAAATAGACTATTTAAGAAGTGATTTAGAATTAGATGATCTACACATTTTAGGACATTCTTGTGGCAGCACATTTTTAATAGAATACATGATTACAAAGAAACCTAAAGGGGTTAAATCTGTGATTTTCTCCAGCCCATTTATCAGTAGTCCCGATTGGATAGCAGATGCTAAAATTTTACTATCTCAACTACCCGTAAGTATTCAGGACACTATAACTAAATACGAATCATTGAAGAAATATACCGATCCGCAATTCCTAGCAGCAACTGATACATTCTATTTACGGCACCTGTCTCGAAAAGGATATCCTAATATCCCTGACAAAAAATGTGACAGTGAGCCTGGATTCAATGATCAGGTTTACAATTATATGTGGGGACCAACAGAGTTTAATGTTACTGGAACTCTAGTGGATTTTGATAGAAGCGCTGATTTGGATAAGATCACGCAACCTATACTTTTCATGACAGGTGAATTTGATGAAGCACGACCTGAAACAATGTACAAGTTTCAAAAATTATCAAATAATGCCAGTGTAGAAATTATAGAAGATGCTGCACATATGACAATGATTGACCAACCTGAAAAAGTTGAAAAGGCGATTAGTAGATTCCTTGAAAAGGTTGAAAACAATCTCTAAAACAGCACACAATCGAGTAGACAGATCCGACTAAAGTAGCCGAAGTGCGCCCTGCCTTTGTCGGCAGACAGGTCTCACACCACCAGATCCCATATCAAGTGTTACAGGCCAAGCAGGTCTCGTATACGGCGGTTCAATATATAAATTGAAATGGATGAGCTATAAATTCCCATACTGGGAACAGCCAAACAGTTAATTAATTCCCAAGCTATTCAACATCCTATGTTTGTAATTCACTAGTAAAACTATTGCCAAGTGACGCTAAAAACCATTATAACGAGTTCTTAACACTGCTCTTGGCAAATAATTTAAACAAACTTAAAATGACAATAAAGGTAGAAGTGTTAGAGGTTGGGATATGTAACATTAGGAATAATCCTGTGCATTATGATAATCGACTTTTACCTTTTTAAGATATTTACAAAAAGACAATCAAGAAAGGAAAAGCAATAAGGTTACCGATACATTGAGTCTTTAGAACTCGTGCGTTATGACCAATCCGCCTTTCATTACTTCTTTAACTTGAACCGTTCATTAGGCCAGGAGCCTGTATCAGGATGTTAAGATCCAAAAGAAGTAGCCTTGATTATCTAATAACTTAATATCGTAAAATTATAAAAAAATTTATGTAGGGATTGATGTGTCTAATGATGATTTTGTAGTAGCCTATAGAATTGATGGACAACCAGTCGAAACAAAAACTTATGAAAACAATAAAAAAGGCATCAAATCTTTTTTAAAAACCATAGGCAAAGATTGTTGGTGTATAATGGAAGCTACAGGTATTTATCATCTATCATTAGCCTTGGCTATATCAAAAAAGAAATAAAACCTAATGAAAATCTGAAAGAGGAACTTGAAATTCTAAAGGACATTAATTTCGAACAAATTGTAGATTTGCTTTCCAGATAATAACAAAAGAACTGCCAGGACCAAGCACAAAGATTCTTTTCATTCCAGCAAATCCAGCAAATAGAGAATTGTTTAAGAAATATGACATTGGATTTCATGCAATTACTGTTGGAGCCGGGAAGATAATAGTATCAATAGACCCGACCTTTGATAATTGGCAACAACTACTTCCTTATGCATTAGCACATGAATATCATCATAGTGTATGGACCTCAAGGAATTTTACAACTTCTGATTTTACTCCATTGGAATCTTGTTTTAGAAGGGAGGGCAGATTTTTTTGCCATGAAACTGTTTCCAATAAACATTCATCCTTTTATAAATAGGTTAACTGAAAATCAAGAAAGAACGATTTGGTCTTTAATAAAACCTCAACTGAACATGCGAAATTCATCGATGAATGAACATAAGATGTATGGAACATAAGAAATTCCATACGGTAGCGTTGATGCAATTGGATTCAATATTATCAAATCCTTTATAACACATAATCCTAAAATAAATGATAACGAATTAATTGATCTCACTCCAGCGCAAATTTTACTTTTAAGTAAATATGATGATAAAAACGAGAGCCCAACAATGGCTAAGCAAGGCATGGCAGTAAATGGCAAGTTGAAATTTCAGTATAAATAACTATCTTTAATCCAACTCGAACAGAGAGGGAGGTGGAATGACCACCACTCCTCTTAGCCGAAAAGGTTGCACTGCATTAAGAAATGAACAAAATAACCGAGACCAAAAGATTAATTTTACGAGAACTTTGTGTTTCAGATTCAGAGCATTTCTTTAAACTAAATTCTGATCCGGAAGTTCTAAAATTTACCGGAGACCTACCCTTTTCATCCGTTTCGGATGCAGAATTTTTCTTGAACAATTATTCTGATTATCAAAAAAATGGGTTTGGACGATGGGCAGTTATATCAAAAGAATCTGACAAGTTTTTAGGATGGTGTGGGCTTAAATTAAATGAAGAAAATTTAATTGATTTAGGATTCCGATTTTTTCAAAATGAATGGGGTAAAGGATATGCGACGGAATCTGCAAAAGCTTCATTAGAATATGGGTTTAACTATTTAGACATAGAAGAAATCATTGGAAGAGCTTTATTGGACAACAAGGCATCAATAAAAGTTTTAGAGAAACTACATATGAATTTCTGGAAAAACGATAACTGTAAAGGAATTGAAAACACTGTATACTATAAATTAAATAAAACGCAGTACAACAATGTATCCTATAAAAAGCAATAGTCAGTTCTTCAAATCCAATTAACATAATGAGCAGTCATAAATCAGTTGCTATAGCATAAATGATAATTGACATCCTGAACTATGATCTTGGGTGTTTTTTTTGAAGGTTTATATTCAACCAGTATTGATTGATTGATATGATCTATTTATTCAGTTCATTTATTGTTAAAGAAATAAAAGGTATTAAACCTCAGGGTATCCCGAATGCTCGGGACTGAACCCGATAAAAGGAATCGACCTAGAAGGTCGAGGTATTAACCTAGATCCCGCTAGAAAAGAGGGATTAGCCTGCCTTTGCCGGCGAGGCAGGTTCAACTTACATTATTGAGTTCGTTTTAAAACTCCTCAAAATTGAGTTTCACTAATAAAATTTGTCTAAAATACAATAACTTAGTAAAGTTATTGTATTTTTATCCTTACAAACACCCTGACTAATTTATGTGTCATACAGATCTTATAAAAGGATATCGCTGCCTATTTGAATGCATAATGTATTACAAATAAAACTTCTCTTAAACTTTTTTGAATACCATAGGTATTAAATAATTCATTAATTTTTGGTTTCTCAAGAAAGAGCACTGACTCTTCAATAGTGAGATGTTTACTGTCTCAGACTAAAAATTGAACATAATCAATAATTTAAGAAAAGAATGAAAACTATAAAACATATTTCAAGACAATTAGATCCAAACGGAGCAAATTTACCATCCATAAAAGATATAAAAGGAAATAAAGATGCAAACCTACAACCACAAAGAAAAGCATCCAGTGAAGGTAATTTTTACCGAGACTTAGATAATAAAATTGGACCGGGAATGAATCTGAGAATTCAGCGTTTACGAAAATTAAGTTTTGACGCTGTGCCTAGCATTGCTATAGAGAGAGCCTTGCATCAAACAGCCTTTTATAAAGAATATTATGGCAAGTATTCGATTCCTGTCTTAAGAGCCTTAACCTTTTTAGATCATTGCGAAAAAAAGACCTTATATTTTGGAAATGATGAACTAATTGTAGGAGAGAGAGGTCCGTATCCAAAAGCGATTCCAACATTTCCGGAATTGACTTGTCATAGTGTAGAAGATCTTCATGTTTTAAATACCCGAGAGCAACAGCGCTATATCATTGATCAAAATGATATTGACATCTATGAAAAAGAAGTGATCCCGTATTGGAAAGGAAGAACACAACGTGAGCGAATATTTGACCATGTACCTATTGAATGGAAACGAGCCTATGAAGCAGGTTTGTTTACAGAATTTATGGAGCAGCGAGCACCCGGACACACAGCACTTGATGGTAAAATATATAGAAAAGGAATGCTGGATTTCAAAAAAGAAATTCAAGATCATTTAGATTATCTTGATTATTTAACAGATGCTGAGGCGAATAATAAAGCAGAGCAATTAAAAGCAATGGCAATTTCTTGTGACGCTGCTATAATATTTGCAGAACGTCATGCAGATTTAGCAGAAGAAAAAGCAAAATCAGAGCAAGATCAAAAGAGGAAAGAAGAATTATTAAAAATAGCGGAAGTATGTCGTTGGGTACCGGCAAATGCCCCTAGAACATTTTATGAGGCAGTACAAATGTATTGGTTTGTTCATTTAGGAACAATAACAGAATTAAACGGATGGGACGCTATGAATCCCGGTCATTTTGACCAACATTTAACTCCTTTTTATGAAAAAGAAATTGCAGAAGGGACTTTGACAAGAGAGCTTGCAAAAGAAATTATCTGCGCTATGTGGATAAAAGTAAACAACCAAACAGCACCACCAAAAGTTGGCATTACTGCCAAAGAAAGCGGTACTTACAACGACTTTACCAATATCAATATCGGAGGTTTAAAATCTGATGGTTCAGACGGGGTTAGTGAGGTTTCCTATATCTTGTTAGAGGCTGTTGAAGAATTACATTTATTACAGCCGGGGTCTTCGGTGCATATTAGTCCTAAAACGCCAAATAAATTTTTACTTACTGCAGCGAAAGTAATCCGTCAAGGGCATGGATACCCTTCGGTTTTTAGCCCGGAAACCTATATTATGGAAATGGTAAGTATGGGTAAAACATTAAAAGATGCCCGTGAAGGAGGGTGTAGCGGATGTATTGAAGTAGGTGCATTTGGCAAAGAAGCTTATGTACTAACAGGTTATCTTAATGTTCCAAAAATTCTTGAAGTAACTTTAAACAACGGTATCGATCCTGTTACATATAAAGTAGCAGGTTGCAAATCAGGGGATCCAAGAGGTTTTAATACATATCAGGATCTATACAATGCATTTCTTACACAATTAAATTATATCATAGATCAGAAAATTAGAGTAAGCAATTATATTGATACAATGTTTGCTAAATATTCTCCGGCACCCTTTTTATCAGTTGTTATTGAAGATTGTATCTCAACAGGAAAAGATTATTACAATGGAGGTCCGCGATACAACACCAATTATATTCAATGTACAGGATTAGGTACAGTAACCGATAGTTTGTCAACTTTAAAATATCATGTTTTTGAAAATAAAACTTTTGATATGGACAGAATCTTAACCGCCATAAAGAATAATTTTAAAGGAGAAGAAATTTTGCGTCAAACCATTGTTAACAGAACGCCATTTTTTGGAAATGACGATGATTATGCAGATGATATCGCTCTAAAAGTCTATGATGATCTAATTAATGCCATCGACGGAAAACCTAATATAAAAGGAGGTGAATATCATCTTAATATGTTGTCAACAACCTGTCATGTGTATTTTGGAAAAATAATGGGGGCCACTCCAAATGGAAGATTGGCGGCAAAATCAATTTCTGACGGAACATCGCCATCTCATGGCTGTGATGTAAATGGTCCCTCAGCAGTAATTCGTTCTTTAACAAAATTAGACCATACACGATCGGGAGGAACCTTATTAAACCAACGTTTTTTACCAAGCTTATTAAAAAGAGACGAAGATATTGCCAAATTAGGGAGTTTAATAAGAAGTTATTTTACCATGGGAGGGCATCACATTCAATTCAATATTGTAGATACCGCTACATTAAGAGCGGCACAGGAAACTCCTGAAGATTATAAAGATCTATTGGTGAGAATGGCTGGCTATAGTGATTATTTCAATGATATGAATGCTGATTTACAGCAGGAAGTAATTGATCGTACAGAGAATGATTCTTTCTAAGAATGAAAATACCTCCACTTATATTCGACATAAAACGTTATGCAATCAATGATGGCCCAGGGATACGTATTACAATTTTTTTTAAAGGCTGTTCTTTAAATTGCAAATGGTGTCATAATCCAGAAAGTATTCCTAGACAGCAACAGAAAATGTATTCGAGTGATAAATGTATCGGAAGTTCAGAGTGTATAGAACATTGCCCTAATGATGCCTTGACTTTAACCCCTAACGGAATTGTCACCAATGCAGATCTATGCGCAATGTGTGGAAAATGTGCAGAAGTTTGCCCTACAAAAGCGATGGAAATGACTGGAGAACTAATGTCTGTAGAACAAATAATGAAGCAAATAAAGAGAGAAACATTATTGATGGACACCTCCAATGGTGGTGTAACTTTTTCAGGAGGAGAACCCTTGATGCATCATCAATTTTTGGTAGAATTGTTAGAGGCCTGTGGTAAAGAAAATATCCATAGATGTATTGATACTACAGGTTATGCCAGTAAAGAAGTATTGTTGGAAGTTGCAGATAAATCAGAACATTTTTTGTATGATCTAAAAATGATGGATTCAGCTAAACATAAAAAATGGACCGGAGTTCCTAATGAGAAAATTTTAGAGAATCTGCAATTATTAGCATCCATTGGAATGTGCTTAAATATACGTATTCCATTAATAAAAGGAGTAAACGACGATGATGAGAATATTTATGAATCGGCAAAATTCATTGATGCTTTAGAAGGAGAAAAACCAATAGTAAATATTCTTCCATATCATAATATTGCAGAAAAAAAATATACAAAGTTAGGTAAACATTACGATGAGGGTATTATGGCTGAACCAGACATTGAACGTCAAAATAAAATTTTAGAAATCTTCAAATCCTATGGTGTAAATGCTATTATTGGGGGATAATATATATAGTAATTATTGGCTTATATTTACTAAGAAAGACCTGAATTAAGGAATATCCTCTAACAAAACAAAGAGTTTAATTGATACAATTTTAAAGCACAATGAGCGTAGAATTAATGGAAATAGAGACTGAAACATAAGCATATTAATACTATAAAGGCTTTACACAATAGATAGTTGCAAGTGGAAAAAACAAAAGATATCGAAAATAGAATATGAAACATATAATATTGTATTTATGCTTAGCAAGCATATTTATAAACTGTGCCGAAAATAAAAAAGAAAGCCTAAGAGTGAAGGCAATGCCTATTGATGGGAAAGTAGATGGTAATATTCTTTCGGGCCCATCCGTCTTGAACGACCCTGATCGATTTGTTTGGGGTGGCAGTGTTATTAAGGGTGATGATAACAAATACCACATGCTTTATGCAACCTGGGAATGTGGTGATTCCATTCCTGTATTTTCAAACTCATGGGTTTTGAATTCAAAAATTGCCTATGCTGTTTCTGATTATCCTGACAGGGATTTTAAATTTCAAAAAATTGTTTTGAGAGGAAGAGCTTTTGAAGGAGACACAACAGCATGGGATGCTCAAATGGTTCATAATCCGCATATTAAAAAATTTAATAAAAAGTATTATTTATATTATGGAGGCGGAAAAGATCCCGGTATTCAGCCTAAGGGTTCAAAAGGAGAAAAAGTCAATAAACGCAATAGAGTTCAACAAAATCAATGTATTGGTGTTATTGAATTCAATAGTTTCGAGGATTTGGTAAATGGTAACTTTAAAAGATCAGATACTCCTATTCTTTCACCAAGAACAAGAGTAAAACCAGATTATATTGTTGAACCCTCACCGGAAGGAACAGAACCTAAACCAGATAATATAATTGTAGTTAATCCTTCAGTTGTTCAACGTCCTTCCGATGCAAAATACCTTTTATACTTCAAAGGAAACTTTTACAATCCCACCTGGAGAGGAGTACATGGGGTAGCTTTAGCCGACTCACCAACAGGACCGTTTATAGCAACAGATAATTTTGTGTTTGATATACGCAATGAAGATGGCAGCATTGTCAGTGGGGAAGATCCTTATGTATGGTATCATAACACTCATGAAAAATTCTATGTAGTGTTCAAGGATTTTTCAGGAAAAATAACAGAAGGAAAGCCCGGATTAGCCATACTTGAGTCATCGGATGGCATTAATTGGATAAAACCTGATAATTCTTTCTTCATGAAGAAACAAGTGATATTAAATTCAGGAGATACAATTAAAGCAAGTAATCTTGAACGCCCACAATTATTAATTGATAAAGATGGTAATCCACAGGTACTGTATTCGGCATGTTCTTTAGGAAGTGTAGGAAAGAAAACGGACGGAAGTACTTTTAATGTTCATATCCCACTTAGTGTGAAATAAAAAAAACGGCAGCTAACATGGCATAGGTCATAGCACCCCTTCGATACGGAAACGCAACAGCACTATCATTAGGCTCAATAACTTATGGGGTATAAGCATAATTATTAAAGAAAAACATAAACAATATTTCAATTCTTAATTTGATCGTCCTTAGTTATGTTCAGTAATTCCATCCAGCTGTTGATATATTTTTTGGCTAAATCCTTTGACATTGTTTTTCCATTGGCGCTTAATCTAATCAGGTCACTTGAGTTTATATCACTTACACGTGTATATTCTTTGCCATTCTCAAAGATAATCTCACTGTATTCAACCGAGTTGTTGAGAGTTGATATTTCTAAAAGTATATTGAAGATATCACTATCTTCATTTTCTCTTAGTTTATAGTTCATACTATTTTTGTCAATATCTCCAAGGTAAAATGAAATTACAGTTTCTATATATTTCACACTAAAGTCTTGTGTGTCAGTTATCTTGATCCTCCCGGTTTTTTTATTTAAATCAATGTTTGTAAAGTATTGTATTTCGGTTCCATCGACAACCACTGAATAGATTGACAGTTCTTCAATGATATCGATTAATTCATCTTCCGTTTTTTCTTGAGAGAAAGAAAAAAAAGGAATAAGAATAAATAAAGAGAGTGTAATAATTTTTTCCATTTTCAAATAGTTTAATGGCTAAAGTTAATAAATAACATCTGGTATTGGTAATATATATATTCAGAAT
>PVMK01122327.1_pt1 | contig 17063 bp, 17 predicted proteins | sample 1853481 | NCBI WGS metagenome assembly PVMK01 (sample SAMN08533507, study PRJNA380276) | Marine sediment metagenome, whole genome shotgun sequencing project.
CAGTACCGGCGCGGACCTGATGGTGAATTTTATCCGGCAAAAGCTCGATGACTGAATACTATCTGCGCAAGGATCTCGCTGTTGGTGAACTGGCAGCTGGGGCGGGTGCGGATGGTCTGCTGGACTGGGCCCGTAATCTTGCCGATAGTGCCCTGCCCCGGGACATTTACCGTAACAAGGAGGGCCGCAAGACACTGCGGTTCGAGCGGGAGGGGCGGAGTTTTTTCCTGAAGCTGCACTCGGGAGTCGGCTGGGCGGAGATCGTCAAGAACCTGTTGCAGGGTCGCCTGCCTGTAGTGGGGGCCGCTAACGAATACCATGCGGTGCTGGCACTCGATCGTATCGGGGTGGATACCCTGTCGGTGGCGGCCTACACCAGCACAGGGCGCAACCCTGCCGCCAAACAGTCACTGCTGGTGACCGATGACCTGGTGGGTACGGCCAGCCTGGAGGACTACTGCGCAAACTGGGCCGACGCGCCTCCGGATCCATGTGTCCGCATGCGCCTTATCCTGAAACTGGCAGACAGTGCACGGCGCATGCACGGTGCAGGTATCAACCACAGGGATTTTTACCTGTGTCATTTCCACCTGGATGAGAGCAGTCTGGCAGAGAAGCCATTGCGCTGTTACCTGATTGATTTGCATCGCGCCCAGATACGGGGGCGCACACCGCGGCGCTGGCGAGTAAAGGATCTGGCGGGGCTGTATTTTTCCGCTATGGATTGTGGTTTGCAGCGCCGTGACCTGTTGCGTTTCATGCATCATTACAGCGAGGGTGGTTTGCGCCAGGCCATGGGTGAGAACGCCCGGTTATGGCGGCAGGTAGAGCGGCGGGCACAGCAATTGTACCGTAAGGGTCACGGTGCGGAACCGCCTATAATTGGCGCTGTCGGGGTGCGTACGGATGCCTGACAAAATAGGGATTATCCGCGGTGACAGTTCAAGCGATAATTCCGGCGATAGCTGGGGAGTAACCTTGCAGCAGGTATTGGCTGCATCATCGGCGGATACCGCGAGCTGGATGCAACAGCATACGCACCTGCTGAAAAGCGATGCCAATAGCCGGGTTGGTTTGCTGCAGCTGCAGCGTGAAGTATGTTATCTCAAGCTCTATTGCTATAAATCCAGCCTGCAAAAATTGCTGTTTCGGCTGGGTCACGGGCGCCCGGTGCGCAGCTTCGACATCGCCCTGGAACTGCTGGCAAAGGGGGTGCCAGTGCCCCGGCCCCTGGCCTGTCTATCGGTTCCCGAGGGAATATTGCTACTCACGGAGGGCATGCCAGACGGCAGGAATCTCAATGACTTGTGGCGAGAGCAACCCGCTTCCGATGAGCTTCGACAATTAGTGCACGGTGCCGGTGAGTCTGTCGCGCGCCTGCATCTGGCCGGTTACGCTCACGGCGATTGCAAGTGGAGCAATCTTTTGTGGACGGGTCAGCAATGCTATCTGGTCGATCTCGACGGGGCGGGTAAGGCGGCGGTCGGAAGTGCGAAACAGGCGCGGGATCTGGCGCGATTCACGCTCAACGCGGAGGAACTGGCTATTGGCCCTGAGCTGTATGAGCTGTTCCTGGGGAGCTATCTGCAAGGTGTCAGCATTTCCCGCAGCGTGGCGATTGATCGAATGATGCCAGTCCTGCGCATGCTGCGAGACAGGCATGTGGCTAAATACGGTGAGCGCGGACGACGTCTGTTGTAACATATGCTGGCACACCTGGCGCCTCCCACCAGAGCCCCGCCCGGTTTGTTTTCCTTGTACCACGAGGCGCGTCCTTGTTGCGCGGTCCCAGCTCTGATTTAGGAGCTCCCGTGGGCCAGCATTCCCCTGTCAATAATGAAATCGATAATCGTGCTCAGACCTTCCTGCGTCTTGAGATTGGTGAAAACATAAGGGGAATTCGGTCGCATGCGCTTGGTATCGGCATCCATTACGGCCAGGTCGGCACCGACGTAGGGTGCCAGATCGATCTTGTTGATCACCAGCAGGTCCGATTTTGTAATACCGGGCCCGCCTTTACGTGGAATCTTTTCGCCTTCTGCGACATCGATGACGTAAATCGTTAAATCCGCCAACTCAGGACTGAAGGTGGCGCTCAGGTTGTCGCCACCACTTTCTACGAATACGATGTCCAGGTTTTCGTGGCGTTGGGTCAGTTCTTCCACCGCCGCCAGGTTCATCGAGGCGTCCTCGCGAATAGCGGTGTGCGGGCACCCGCCCGTTTCCACGCCGATAATGCGATCGGCATCCAGCGCGCCCGCTCTGGTAAGGATAATCGCGTCTTCCTTAGTATAGATATCATTGGTAACCACGGCGATATTATAGGTATCGCGCATCGCCTTGCAGGTTACTTCCAGTAAGGCAGTTTTGCCCGAACCAACGGGGCCGCCAATACCAATGCGTAACGGTGCGGTGTTGGTCTTCATATAATTCTCCTATCGTCGACTGTCGCTCAGGAGCGAAATAGACGCGTGTATTGAGTTTCGTGTTGGGCGCTGGCAATCGCTAGTGCGGGTGTTGCACTGCTTACGTTTGCATCGACGGTGTTCAGCGCAGTATCTACCGCTGCGGGTATCCTGGTGGCCAGGTTGAGCAATATTTGCTGGCCATGCGTTTGTCCCAGCGGAATCAGTTTGACCCCGGCCATGACGATGTTCTCCAACCAACTGAAAGTATAACCGCCACAGACTGTCTGTGGCTCGATGTTCCAAGCAGTGGCCGCCAGTGCGATCCCCGCGAGTTGAGTACTGGCAATTGCGGCTTGCAAAGCTGGGGGTATTTCAATATTGAGATTTGGCAGTAGTTTAGACAGGGCTGCACCACGCTGTTTTTCTTCATTGCGCAGTTCCAAGGTTTCGCGGCTGGCCAGGAGATATCTGCTCCAGCGCTCAAAGGTTAATTCATCGAAATCCTTAAGCGCTTGCTGCAGACGCAGGAGTATCGGTAATTCAAGCGTGGCCATGCTATGCGCCAATAAACCCTCCAGCCATCGCTCTAGACTGTACTTATCGTGCACCCACTGAGCTTCGACCGCCCACTCCAGCCCCTGGGAGTAGGTAAAACCACCGACGGGCAGCGTGGGGCTGATAAGCTGATACAGGCGGATGTCCGCCAGCATGGCTAATCTTGTTTCTGCGACAACGCGCGTCGCTTGTTCCGCGTCAGGTAGATACCGCCTGCCAGTGCAACCAGGCCAAAGAGTGCAACGTGGTCCGGATTCGTCAGGTAGTGGTACAGCGAGCTTGTCGTATCACCCGTCCCGTGGGCGGATGCCAGCGGGATTGTGGCCAAGAATAAGCTGGCGGAGAGTAGTTTCTGGTGGAGAGCTTGCATAATCGCCTCTTGTAATATAAGGAAGTACTAATGGTAGTGATGGCTGTGCGCACTACTTTGGTAAGCGCCAGCCTCGGGTTCGAAGGGAGCCTGCTCTACGTCAACAGTAAGTCCCAGGCCGGATACCATCTCATCCAGGACATGATCGTGCTGGTAACGGATCCAATGCGCCGTAATTTGTAGGGGTACATGCCGATTGCCCAGATGGTAGCAGACGCGCGCCAGTGCGTGGGCGTCATCGCTGCGTACGGTTGATACTGACTCTACTGCGGCGCGAACCAGCACAACCAGGCCGTCTGTACTTTGCAGCAAGTCGCCGCCACGCAGTACCCGGCCCCGAGGCAGGAACAGGCCCGCCTGCCGACCGTCATCGAGGGTCACCTTCAGGCGGCTCTTGATGCGTTGGTCGATGGGCAGGCTCAGTGTTACGCTGTGCTGAGCGTGGCCTCCCAGTAGTGTTTCTATACGAATCATCGGGGCGTTCTCAAAATAGAAAATACCGCTGGGCAAGCGGTAGTTCGGTGGCCGGTTCGCAGACTAGCAGTTCGCCATCTGCACGCACTTCATAGGTTTGTGCGTCCACATCGATTTTCGGTAGATAGCTGTTTCGCACCATATCCTTCTTGCCGACAGTGCGACAGTTGCTTACCGTACCAATCAGGCTCTGCAAGCCCAGTTGTTGGGCGACATTCGCTTCGACACCCGCTTTGGACATAAAGATCATCGATGTGCTGTGGCAAGCTTTTCCCATTGCTCCGAACATCGGTCGATAATGCACCGGTTGCGGCGTGGGAATAGATGCGTTCGGATCACCCATGGGCGCCGCAGCAATGAGTCCGCCTTTCACAATTACTGCCGGTTTGGCGCCAAAGAAGGCCGGTTTCCACAGTACCAGATCTGCCAGTTTTCCGGGCTCAACGGAGCCTACTTCATGGGATATACCGTGTGCTATGGCCGGGTTGATGGTGTACTTCGCGATGTAGCGTTTAATGCGCTCGTTGTCATTGGCGTTACTGTCTTCGGCCAGGGCACCGCGTTGCACCTTCATCTTGTGGGCGGTTTGCCATGTGCGGCAGATGACTTCACCTACGCGACCCATGGCTTGGGAGTCGGAGGCGATCATGGAAAAGGCACCCAGGTCGTGGAGAATGTCTTCCGCTGCGATGGTTTCCCGGCGAATACGTGATTCTGCAAAGGCCACATCCTCGGCAATGCTGGGGTCAAGGTGATGACAGACCATCAACATATCCAGGTGCTCGTCCACGGTGTTTATCGTATAGGGGCGGGTCGGGTTGGTGGAGGAGGGGAGGATATTAGGCTCACCTGATGCTTTGATGATATCCGGGGCGTGGCCGCCCCCGGCACCTTCTGTATGGTAGGTATGAATGGTTCGGCCGTCGATGGCATCGAGCGTCGCCTCAACGAAGCCTGACTCATTGAGCGTATCGGTGTGGATCGCTACCTGTATATCCATCTCGTCCGCTACCGTCAGGCACTGGTTAATCGCGGCGGGGGTGGTGCCCCAGTCCTCGTGCAGCTTTAACCCTATCGCGCCTGCCGCCACCTGTTCGCGCAGTACTTGCGGTTGACTGGCGTTGCCCTTGCCCAAAAAGCCCAGGTTCATCGGCGCCGAGTCCGCGGCTTCCAGCATGCGGTGAATGTTCCAGGGCCCCGGCGTACAAGTGGTGGCGTTAGTGCCGGTCGCGGGCCCGCAGCCACCCCCCAGCATGGTGGTAACGCCGGACATCAGCGCCTCATCAATCTGCTGAGGGCAGATAAAGTGTATGTGCGAATCGATGCCACCGGCAGTCAGGATCATGCCCTCACCGGCCAGGACTTCAGACCCGGCCCCGATGATGATGTCGACCTTGGGTTGGGTGTCAGGATTTCCTGCTTTGCCAATGCAGGTGATGCGGCCATTTTTGATGCCGACATCCGCTTTGACGATACCCCAGTGATCCACAATGAGGGCGTTGGTAATGACCAGATCCACAGTCTCCGCACTGGGCCGCTGGCTCTGGCCCATGCCGTCACGGATGACCTTGCCTCCGCCGAACTTAACCTCGTCACCGTAGCAGGTAAAATCCTTCTCTACTTCCAGCCATAGTTCGGTATCGGCTAAACGAAGTTTGTCACCGGTGGTCGGGCCAAACATTTCGGCATAGGCTTGCCTGGATATTATTGCCGCCATGTTGTTCTCCTACAACTTGCCCATTACTTTGCCCTGGAATCCATAGATCTCTTTGGATCCCGCGTATGCAACCAGTTCTACCGTGCGCTCCTGGCCGGGTTCGAAGCGTATCGCTGTACCCGATGGTATATTCAGCCGGTAACCCCTGGCCTGATCGCGCTCAAACAGCAATGCCTCGTTGGTTTCGTAGAAATGGTAGTGCGAGCCAATTTGGATGGGCCGATCACCGGTATTGGCAACCTTGACAGTGAGGGTCTTGCGGCCCTGGTTGAGCTCTATGTCGCCCGCGGCGACCACTAGTTCTCCCGGTATCATGTGGGTTTCCGAAATGATGGGATCGTGAACGGTGACCAGTTTGGTGCCGTCCGGAAAGGTGGCCTCGACCTGCACGTCGCGAATCATCTCTGGCACGCCGGGCATTACGTCATCGGCGCTGAGCAGGGTTCGACCGTGACCCATTAACTCGGCTACGGTGCGCCCGTCGCGCGCACCCTCCAAAATGGCGATGCTAATATAGGCCACGGCTTCAGGATAATTTAGCTTAAGACCCCGGTCTTTGCGTCGCTCTGCAACAAGACCGGCCGTGAACAGGAGGAGCTTGTCTTTTTCTCTGGGTGTTAATTCCATAGTCTTCTCATTGTTAAGTCGCCCAAATGCGCGGTGGACACGGTACCTTGTTCAGCCACTGTTGCCGCAGCGCCATCCACAGTTGGGTAAACAGTTCGAGCATGGGCTCGTTCTGTTGTCCCAGGGCCCTAACGACCAATACCTCATCGACCAGTGTAAGCCCGACGGGGTGGGGGTACTGGTGGCCGACTTCAGCTCGCAATAACTGTTCCAGAACCCGTCGCTGCTCCTCAGTGCAGGGTGCCGCGATCAGGCTGCCCTGCATCGCCATGTGTCTCAATCCTGTTGCGCTGAGCAGGGCTTCATCGCCGCGGGTACTGAACTGCTCGACCAGCCTCAATTCACCCGCCACGTTCACCCGGGTCTGGCTGCGCAGGGCGCCGTGCGTGAACACCTCAGAGCTAGCTGGCCGGCCATAACAGTGCATTTCCCAACCGATAAATTTGGCATCAGAAGCAATATCAATCTGGGTAGTGAGAGTGGCATTGGCGCCGTTAAAGAATATATTCTGCTGGGGGAGCCATTCCACCGTGGCCCCTTCGTCGATGGAAATACACTGGGATTGCCGAGCGATGAGCTGAGATTTGCTGCGGTAAAACTTGGTCGCCCCCGGGTTAGTGAGTAAACAGTGCGCGCCGGGGCCGGCATTCACATTTATGTGCAGGGTGTCGCCGCCAACTACTCCACCGGGTGGGTGCAGTATATAGTTGTGGCAGGTATTTCCCTCGGGATAAAAGGATCGCTGCACGGCGAGTGGACCGCATTGCTGCTTATGGGTGAGGCGGGTTTTACCGCCGCGTAAACCGTATGTCAGATCCAGTCGGGCTTGCCAGCCCTGTGGTGTTACCACTGCTTTCATTCGTTGCTAACCCGGTGGCTATCGCGTGACTCACGGTTTCCTGCTGCGATGACAGGTGGCTAAGCCTAGCAGGAGCCAATGCCTTCGTCAGCAAATAAAATTGAATGCTGAGCAAGTCGCAAGAATTGCCCAATATTGGTGCAGAGTGAATGATGCGGCGCCTCATTTTGGTGATACAGGCTTATGTCTGCAGTTGGAATTGGTCCAGCTAGCCCATTATTGTTGGCGAAAATATTGCGGCCCTTGATTTACATACGAGTTTCTCAACTGTGGTACGACTCTTGCTTTCTATTGGGCGCAAAGCAACGACGAAAAAGTTGCTGTGCAGAAAAATCACAATAGCAATACTTAATTGGGGAGTTTTATGAGAGTTGGAAAACAGCTGGGCCAAGCCATGGCCTTGTCGGTGCTGGTCGCAGCACCTTTGGCCGAGGCAGCGAAAAAACTGGAAGTTGACGAAACGAAGTGGATTAGCATTGGTGTCGGTACACGGGGAAGCTTTTCCTCTGTTGAAGACGGGGCCCCCAGCGGTAACGACTGGGACAACGATTTCAACCTCGACAATGCTCGCATCTATCTCAACGGGCAGATCACGGAGATCATCAAGTTCGAGTTGAACACTGAGTGTACCTTCTGTGGCGACTCTGACCTTGAGGACTACGCTATCCTCGATGCGATAGCAAAATTTGATATCAACCCCGCGTTCAACATCTGGGCTGGCCGTCTGCTAGTGCCCGCAGATCGGGCAGAAATGAGCGGCCCGTTTTACGCTAACGTCTATGACTTCAATAAGACGCCGTTTTTCCCCTCCGATTACAGCGTGAAGTTCGGTAACGGCGGTGCTGGTGTATATGGCAGGGACCAGGGTGTGACCTTCTGGGGTGGACTGGGTGAGGAAGCGCGCTTTACCTATGCTGTTGGCGCCTTCAATGGGTACCAGAGTGGCTCCAACCAGGATGACAATCTCCTGTTCGCTGCGCGGTTGAGCTACAACTTCCTGGAAGTGGAAAAGAACCCGGGTTACTACACCAGCAGCACCTATTTCGGTAAGGCCGGGGATATATTCACTGTGGCACTTGCGGCCCAGTACCAGGAAGACGGTGCGGGAACTGAATTGCAGCCGGCGGACTTCACCGGCGTTACCGTTGATGTGCTGTTTGAAAAAGTGCTGGGCGGTGGCGGTGTGATCACCATGGAAGGCGAATACAAGACCTTCGATACTGACCTGTCAGAAGCGGCCCTGGCTTCCGGGGACTGCTTTTGTCTATTCGATGGCGATGCCGGTATGGCCACCGCCCTGTATATGTTCCCCTCCGTCGTGGGTGTTGGAAAATTCCAGCCCTATGTGCGCTACACCAAAAACGATCCTGACAAGAGCGATGATCGTGACGAGGTTGAGGTCGGTGTGAACTATATTATCGACGGGCACAATGCCCGTATTTCAGCGTTCTATCAGTATGGGGACATCGCCACTAAAGGCCTGAACTACACCCCGAGCGCGGAAGGTGATGATGTCAGCGCCATCAAGATCGGTGTGCAACTCCAGCTCTAATGCATTGAACCGCTATTTAGCATAAACATTCATTTTTAGGAGTCTCATTTATGAGCATGTTTAGACATATCCAAGGTATAACCGCAGCTGTTGCCCTGACGGTTGCTTCCGTGCTGGGCACAACAATGACCTGGGCCGAGGAGAGCATTAAGGTGGGTGTACTGCACTCACTGTCCGGCACCATGGCCATCAGTGAAACCACTCTGAAGGACACCGTTCTGATGATGGTGGAAGAGCAGAACAAGGCCGGCGGTCTTCTGGGCAAAAAGCTGGAAGTGGTAGTGGTTGACCCCGCTTCCAACTGGCCGCTGTTTGCCGAGAAAGCTCGTGAACTCATCGCCAAGGACAAGGTAGACGTTATTTTCGGCTGCTGGACCTCGGTATCGCGCAAATCGGTTCTGCCAGTCATCGAAGAGCTCAATGGACTGATGTTTTACCCGGTTCAGTATGAAGGTGAAGAGTCATCCAAAAACGTCTTCTACACCGGTGCGGCTCCCAATCAGCAGGCTATTCCTGCGGTTGACTACCTGATGGCTGAGTTGGAAGTCACGCGTTGGGTACTGGCGGGCACAGACTACGTCTATCCGCGTACGACCAATAAAATTCTCGAAGCCTACCTAAAGGCCAAGGGTGTCGCCGACGAAGACATCATGATTAACTACACGCCCTTTGGTCATTCCGATTGGCAGAGTATTGTTTCTGATATCAAGTCGTTTGGTGCCAAGGGCAAGAAGACAGCTGTTGTATCTACGATCAATGGCGATGCCAATATCCCATTCTACAAGGAACTGGGTAATCAGGGCGTATCTGCTGTAGACATTCCGGTAATCGCTTTCTCTGTAGGGGAAGAAGAGCTGTCCGGCATGGATACCTCGGCACTGGTGGGTCACCTGGCGGCGTGGAATTACTTCCAGAGCGTGGAATCGGACGAGAACGAAGCGTTCATTACGCAGTGGCACAAGTACACCGGAGATGAAAGTCGCGTGACCAACGATCCGATGGAAGCGACCTATATCGGTTTCAAAATGTGGGTTGAGGCGGTAACGAAGGCGGGTACTACGGATACCGACGCTGTAGAGCAGGCGCTCATCGGCGTATCGGTCAACAACTTGACCGGCGGCGTGGCGGTGATGAACAAGAACCACCACCTTTCGAAGCCGGTCCTGATCGGTGAGATACAGGAAGATGGTCAATTCCTGGTGGTATCTGAAACCGACGGCACCGTTCCCGGTGACGCCTGGTCGGACTTCCTGCCTGGCAGCAAGGACGTGATCGCTGACTGGACCGCCCCGATCTCTTGTGGCAACTACAACACCGTCACCAAGAAGTGCTCCGGCCAGAATTTTTGAAGACTGGTTTGCCGTAGAATGAAACGGATGCCCCGGCCAGCGGCCGGGGTTTTTTTATGACGGGAGTGAGGAAATGCGGGTAAACAGGGGGCAGCTTTGGTTCGTTTAATCATAGGGCTACTGCTGGCGTGGTCGCTGAGCGCGCCTGGGCTAGCTGAAGCGGAAGATGTGTTGGCACAGGAGTTAGAGGTGCTGGCCCATACCAAACTGAGCAAAATGCCAGCCCAGATCGACGTGCTGGCGGTGATTGATGATTCGCGTGTGCCCGTGGTATTGCAGGCGTTGCTCGATGGTCAGTTGTATGCCAGGAAAAGCGACAAGAAGCTCTATATCGGCCTCCCCGGAAAGGATAAATCTCTGCTGCTCTCGGATCCGCTGGCGCAGGTGGAGGTCTATGCCGCGCCAAAAAAGGAATTCAAACGCATCGGTGTCAATAACCGTATGCGCTCGCAACTGAGATATGCCATCGCACGGATAAATTTGCGCTCCACTGATTCACAGCAGAGAGAGGCCGCTGTCCTGCGCCTGATGGATGATCTCAGCCCGGATGTGTTGTTGCTATTGGATGAACTTAACGAGCGCGAAACCGATAAAGGTGTACTTGATTTGGTCGCTATCGCCAGGGGATTGGTTGCGCTTGATAGCGATGACCGTGTGGAGAAAATGGCCGCTATCGAGCTGTTGAGAGGTAATCTGCAGCCCCTGGTGAAGAATAGGCTGGAGCGTGTGGTTGCCAGAAATGATGACGGAAGCGCAATTGAAGCTGACCCGGTGGTTTACAGCAAAGCGCAAAAGGCGCTGGCTGAGATTGAAAGTAAAACGAGTTTCTACCGGTTTTTTGAAACCACCTTCTTTGGCTTAAGCTTGGGATCCGTGCTGTTATTGAGTGCAATTGGCCTGGCCATTACCTTCGGTGTCATGGGTGTTATCAATATGGCTCATGGTGAACTCATCATGTTGGGGGCCTATACCACCTATGTTGTTCAATTGATGATGCCCAATCATCTGGAGTACTCGTTGCTGGTGGCTGTCCCGGCCGCGTTCCTGGTGTCGGGCCTGGTGGGTGTGGCGATCGAGCGCAGTGTGATCCGGTTTTTGTACGGTCGCCCCCTGGAGACGCTGCTCGCGACCTTCGGCGTGAGTCTTATCCTGCAACAGGCGGTCAGGAGTATTTTCAGCCCGTTGAATCGCTCTGTCGCCACGCCGGAGTGGATGAGTGGCGCACTGCAGATTAATCCGATTTTCGCACTGACCTATAATCGTATGTATATCCTTGTCTTCGCACTTATCGTCTTTGTTTTGTTGCTGCTGTTATTAAAAAAAACAACCCTGGGCTTGCAGTTCCGCGCCGTTGCGCAAAATCGCGCTATGGCCAAGGCGATGGGTATCCGCAGCCAGTGGGTGGATGCTATGACGTTTGGCTTAGGCTCTGGCGTGGCGGGCATTGCCGGCGTGGCGTTGAGCCAGTTGACCAATGTAGGGCCCAATCTCGGGCAGGCATACATCATCGACTCGTTTATGGTGGTGGTATTTGGCGGTGTGGGGAATTTATGGGGAACGCTGGTGAGCGCCTTCACGTTGGGTATCGCCAATAAGTTCGTCGAGCCGCTGGTTGGGGCTGTACTGGCTAAAATATTGATTCTTGTCTTCATCATTCTATTTATCCAGAGAAACCCCCGCGGTTTGTTCCCGCAACAGGGTAGGGCGGCGGAATAGACGATGACTGTTAATTATGTTCAACGTAACCCCCTGTTCGTGAGCTTTTCGGACGACACATGGGGTAACTCGCTGCTTATACTGCTGCTGGCAACAACGGTAGGCGTGGCCGTGTGCAATCTACTGATACCGGTTGATTCTGTCCTGCATGTATCGACGTTTACCGTAACCTTACTGGGCAAATATCTGGCGTTCGGGTTGCTTGCCCTGGCGGTAGACCTCATCTGGGGCTATGCCGGTATCCTGAGCCTGGGGCATGGCGCGTTTTTTGCCCTGGGAGGTTACGCCATGGGTATGTACCTCATGCGTCAGATAGGTGACAGGGGCGTCTATGGCAACCCGGATCTGCCGGATTTTATGGTGTTTCTCAACTGGCAGGAACTACCCTGGTATTGGTCCGGCTTCGAATCCTTTGGTTTTGCTATGCTCATGGTCGTGCTGGTGCCGGGTCTGCTGGCATTTGTGTTCGGTTGGCTGACATTTCGCTCGCGGGTGACCGGCGTGTATTTGTCCATTATCACCCAGGCCCTGACCTATGCGTTGATGCTGGCATTTTTCCGCAATGAGATGGGTTTTGGCGGCAATAATGGCTTGACCGATTTCAAAGACATTCTGGGATACAGCTTGCGGGCGGATAGCACGCGCATTGCGCTGTTCGCAGCATCGGCCACCGCCGTTGGCCTGGGGTATCTGGTCTGTCGATGGATTACCCGCTCCAAACTGGGGCGTGTACTGATCGCGGTCAGGGATGCTGAGGACAGAACACGCTTTGTGGGATACAAGGTCGAGTACTTCAAATTACTGGTGTGGGTCATTTCAGCCGCCCTCGCTGGAATCGCCGGGGCCCTCTATGTGCCCCAGGTTGGCATTATCAACCCCGGCGAGTTCTCGCCTTTGAATTCGATTGAGCTGGTAATCTGGGTTGCCGTCGGTGGGCGCGCCACCCTATTTGGCGCCATTGTGGGGGCCTTGTTGATCAACTACTGTAAGACCTGGTTTACCGGGGCGCTGCCGGAATTATGGCTGTTTTTCCTGGGAGCCATATTTGTCCTGTCGACCATGTTTTTGCCGCGTGGTATTGCGGGCCTGTTAGACCGCAAGCGGGAGCTCAACTGATGTCTGTACTGGACAGTTTACGCAGCACCATGCGTCGCGACCAGGTGTGGGATGTTTTCGTGCCCGAACGGCAAGTATTGGTGCAGGGCGCGGGTGGGCCCATCCTTTATATCGAAGACGTAACGGTAAGCTTCGACGGTTTCAAGGCCCTCAATGCTCTCAACCTCTATATCAACAAGGGCGAACTGCGTTGCATTATAGGGGCCAACGGCGCGGGCAAGTCTACGATGATGGATGTCATTACCGGTAAACTGCGCCCCGACGAGGGGAGTGTGTACTTCGGTAAAAACATCAATTTACTGAAACTCAGCGAGCCGGAAATTGCCATTTGCGGGGTGGGCCGAAAGTTTCAGAAACCCACGGTGTTTGAGAACCACACGGTGCTGCAGAACCTGGAACTGGCCATGCGAGCCGATAAAACGGCCCTGAGGACACTCTTTGCAAGGCTTACCAGTGAGCAAGCGGACAGGATGCAGGCCACTCTGGAAACGATTGGACTGGTTGATGTGCAGGGTGATCTGGCGGGTTCTCTATCTCATGGTCAAAAACAATGGTTGGAGATTGGAGTCTTGCTGATACAGGATCCACAACTGCTGCTGGTGGATGAACCGGTTGCGGGAATGACACCGCAGGAGACAGAGCGCACAGCCGAGTTACTTACATCACTGGCAGGAGAGCACTCCGTTGTGGTGGTAGAGCACGATATGGAGTTTGTCCGATCGATTGCCAAAACCGTTACGGTATTGCATCAGGGGTCTGTGTTGGCGGAAGGCTCCATGCAGGAAATACAGAATAATGCACAAGTCCGAGCAGTGTACCTGGGAGAGTAGCGGTGTTGAGTATCAGTGGTGTGAATCAGTTTTACGGCCAGTCACATATCCTGTGGGACCTGGGTCTGGAAGTTGAGCCCGCCAGTTGCACCTGTATCATGGGGCGCAACGGGGTGGGTAAGACCACCTTATTGAAGTGTATTATGGGCATGCTGCCGGTGAAGTCGGGGAGTATGAAATTTGGTGACATTGAATTGTCATCGCTTCCCGCCGAGCAACGTGCGCGCATTGGTGTCGGCTATGTGCCACAGGGGCGCGAGATATTTTCGCAGTTGACAGTAGAGGAGAACCTACGAATTGGCCTGCCCGCCAGGAGCGATGGCGTTAAAGATATACCTGAACATATCTACGAACTGTTCCCTGTGTTGAAGGAAATGCTCAATCGCCGGGGTGGTGATCTCTCCGGTGGACAGCAACAGCAACTAGCCATCGGCCGGGCTCTGGCCATCGATCCCAAAATGCTTATTCTGGACGAGCCCAATGAAGGTATACAACCCAATATCGTGGGACAGATCGGGGATGTCATTACCCATCTTGTAACGGACAAAAAGCTCACAGTGGTGATCGTGGAGCAAAAACTGGCTTTTGCGCGCCGCGTCGGCCAGTACTTCCACCTGATGGAGAAAGGGCGGGTAATGGCCAGGGGCGCTATTGACGAATTGAGCGATGAATTAGTCAGTAAGCATTTGTCCGTATAGCCGTGCGCCTGGCGGGCGGGCAATATGGTTACGCTATAAACCAGCTTTTCTGCGCCTATCTTGTCGCTGGCCACTGCATATTCTTCACCGAAAGGCCTTTCTTCCGCAGTCGTCGCATGGCCCACAGATAGGCTTCTTGCTATAAATCCAGCCTGCAAAAACTGCTGTTTCGGCTGGGTCACGGGCGCCCGGTGCCGGTGAGTCTGTCGCTCGCCTGCATCTGGCCGGTTTCGCTCACGGTGATTGATCGAATGATGCCAGTCCTGCGCATATTGCGAGACCGGCATGTGGCGAAATATGGCGAGCGCGGACAACGTCTGCTGTAACATCTGGTGAGAATGAGTGGATGGCAGAATAGTGCTCGCCGCGGTATTTTGCGCTAACGTTTGATATATTTAGAGTAGCTTTATCATCGAAGGAGCGGGATTTGAAAGTCTTATTTTCACACGGCAAGGAAAGCGGCCCCTGGGGCTCCAAGATTGTCCACCTCGCTGAGCTAGCCAAAAAACGTGGATGCGACGTTGACAGTATTGATTACCGCGCCATCAGTGACCCGGATTCCCGAGCTGAGCACCTGATCGATATTCTACAAAAAGAAGAGGGCGATACCATTCTGGTAGGCTCAAGCATGGGTGCTTATGTCGCGCTGGTTGCTTCAGCACAGGTTAAAGTGGCAGGCGTATTTCTATTGGCCCCCGCGCTTTATATTCCCGATTATAAAAGGCAGGAATACACTCGGGAAAATCAGCATCTGGCCATTGTCCATGGGTGGTCCGACGACGTTATTCCACCTGAGCATTCAATATCGCCTTGCACAGCAGGCTAAATGCTCGTTACACCTTATAGCGGGTGATCATCGGCTGAATAGTTCGCTGGCAACAGTTTCACAGATTTTTGATCTGTTTTTAGGCGACGTACTCGGCGTAGATAACCCCATTCCAGTTTGAGTGATCCATCAATTGACCCAGAGACCGAGGATATCGGAGCACTACCATGACTGAACCTCCAACTTCAGTACCCCGACAACTGGATTGGCAGTCGCACCCACTGGCGCCATTCGAGCCGATGAATGGCCAGCACATTTGTATCTCCAGATTCACCCGAGAATGACGCCACAGATTTTTACCAATGCCTGTGTGCTGCGGATAACGCGTCCCTATGGGATTACTTGCCTTTAGAACCTTTCTTCAGTGAGAAAAATGGCGCGGATTTTTTCCGGTTAAATTGACAGCACCTCATTTAGACATCGACGAAATACTACTCAAAGAGCTCATTTCGATTACACATGAACTGTTGGTTTTTGGTGGCTGTGCTACCACCGATAGCATCTCCATAGGTAGCGCAGTGATTTAAGGTAGATACGCAGAGCTTTTTCCCTCTCCTTTAGATACGCGCGATGCTCGGGGTAGCGGCAGGGGTAGACAACGCTTTTTATGTCTTGCAGTTCATTCAGCCAGCGTTTATCGGACTCGTAACCAAGACGCAGCAGGTCATCCGCCAGGGCCGGGTGGCGTCGGTATTGCTCGGCGATGCGCGGCAGATGCTGGCGCCACTTGTCCAGGCTTGCGCTGTTGACCGCACGCAACCCATTCATCGCCTGTCGCGAGGCCGTCGATGATTGGGCGAACAGGTGGTAGTCACTGAACAAATGCTGTTGTCGCAGGAACGGGTAGTGTGCACGGATGCCTGCCTGGATGGCATTCGGGTCTGTTACCAGGTCCTCGTAACGAAGTTGCAGGAAGCGGGGGTTACTGATATAGCGGCGGGCGGCGGTGTCGCATTCGAGCCATACCCGATAGTTACAGAAGTATTGCCCGGGGCTCTCCCGGTGTTTACTGGTGATAACCCCCCGCGGGTCACGGCTCATATAGATAACGTATAGCTGTGGGTCCCGGTGAAAAATATGCCGCAGTTGTTTGATATCGTTGGGCTGTTTGGTGAAGTAGATATCGCCGCTGATATCAATTGGCTCGAATATATTCTTTTCGTGTGCGCAGTAGCCACTGCTGGCAAAACAGGTGGACACCAGTTCCATCAGCAGGGTAGTGCCGCTGCGGGGACAACCCACGATGTGCAGGCGCTTCACAACTGGCCTTTCTCGCGCAGTCGTCGCATTGCCCATAAATAAGCTTCCGCCCCGAGTATCTTCGCTTCAAGAGGAGACCATTCGCGCATTTGCCGGCGCCAGGCGGTAAAAAAACGCATGCGGTCACTGCGGCTGATATCCGCGGGCAGCAACATGTTAAGTTGCATCAGGTTGCGCAGCAACATCTTGCCCGGAGGTGGGATTTTCTGCACATTGCGCTCGTTGTCGATCAGGGTAAACCGGAAGCGCCCCTGCTCCAGAACGGCCAACACGTTGCCCGGCCTGAGGTCGCCGTGGATAAAACCGGTGGCGTGTATCCGGCCGATAAAGGTACCCAGGGCTCGCAGCAACTGGCGCCGTAGCCGTAGTTTTTCTGCGCTGCGTTCAAGGAGGGTCACTCGCAGCCACTGGGTGATACCCTGGCCGGGCGCCGCCTGCATAAACAGGTATTCCCGTCCGCCCGGGAGTTTCCCCCAGGCGATATTGGCCGGTGCGTCTATACCCGCAAGCAACAGGGCTTCGCCATTCCTGCGCGCGCGGGTCGCCCTACTGCCTCTTACCAGTGCTTTCAGTGACTCTGCGGGGCTGCGCGGCAGGAATTCCTTGTAGTACAGTTGCCGCTGTGGGCTGTAGGCCACCCGGGCATAAGCGGAGCTGTTCACCAGCTCCCAGCCGGTCGGTAGCTGGTCATCCGCAAGCTGCACGG
>PVMK01115600.1_pt1 | contig 17062 bp, 13 predicted proteins | sample 1853481 | NCBI WGS metagenome assembly PVMK01 (sample SAMN08533507, study PRJNA380276) | Marine sediment metagenome, whole genome shotgun sequencing project.
CGAACAAGGCAACGTGAAAGTACGGTCGCACATGCTCTGCGTCGAAGCTCTTGACCTGAACATAGGGCATAATTGACTGGACGAACTCTTTTCTCTCATGATATGCCAGTTCTCGTTCAGCCTGGTTCGCGTAAACCAGGACCACGTCGAGGTCTGAGTAAGGATCCTGAGTCCGGCGTCCAAATGATCCGGTGAGATAACAAACTGTGATTTTTGGATCGCTGATGACGCGCTGCTGCAGACGCATTAATAGTCTATCTTGTTCAAACATCGAAGTGAGTCTAACTTAGGGATTCCCCAGTCGCAAGATGCCGGTCAGGGGCTAGAAACAGCCGAGCTGCAACGTAAGCCAGACAATTCCAATGCCAAGGGCCATTCCTGCCAATACCTGGGCAAGATCGTGGCGGCGGAGATAGAGACGAACCACACTAACCAAGACAACCAGCGGAAGTAACAGTAACAGTGTCCACCAACCAAAAACGAGCCCACTTATCAAGGTCACCGAGGCGATGCCTGTCGTATGAATACTAATTAGCCAAAAGTTGGTTATTAGTGCCAGGGCCGTCAGCTCGATCAGGCTAAAAACCGCAAGACAGCGCAACAGATAGGGACCGTCGAAAACGAGGATTATGGTCAGGGCGATCAGTGAACCAACTACGCTGGTTACATACGGTATGCGCCTTTCCCTTATATCGCTCATGTGAAGGTCGGTAATCCGACCCGTCTTAAGAAAATAAACTACGAGCAATATGGGCACAAGCGAAACCCAGAAACCATAAATCGCAGCCCAAAGCAATCCCTGCCAGAAAGGGAGTTCCTTCCAGGCAAGGGCCAGCCCCAAAACGGCGAACATGACAGGGGGACTTATTACGTTCGAGAAAATACGGGCCGCTCGAACTAAACCTATTGTCGCTTCCGCATTGTTATCTCGCGGTGTGGTCACTCGTGGCTGGGTTTAACTCCTTGGCGATATGCGCCATTTATGAATGGTTTAATAAGCGTCAGACTGCGGAACCCGCCGATTTATCAATTGCGAGCATAGATTACAGGCTAATAGTGACCTGATCTGACCGTTGTTAGGTGCCTTCTTCCCAGGACGACAGATAGGTCTCCTGTTCTTGTGTTAGCTTATCTATGTTGATTCCCATGGCCTCTAACTTGATTCGCGCAATATTTTGGTCGATGTCTTCTGGCACAGAATAGACCTTGTTCTCGAGAGTACCGGCGTTGCGGAGCATGAATGCGGCACTTAAAGCCTGGTTCGCAAAACTCATATCCATCACAGATGCGGGATGGCCTTCGGCCGCCGACAGGTTAATCAGTCGACCATCGCCAAGTAAGTTTATTTTCCGCCCATCTGGGAGCTCATATTGGTCGACGAATTCGCGGACTTTTCGTGGTGGGCTTGAGGCGAGCTGTGCCAGTCCAGGGATATTGATCTCGACATTGAAATGCCCTGAATTCGCCAGTAACGCGCCATCTTTCATGGCCTTCATATGATCGACGTCGATGACGTTGATATCACCAGTCGCGGAAATAAATATGTCTCCTATCGCAGCCGCCTGCAGCATCGGCATAACTCGGAATCCATCCATGACCGCTTCCAGAGCCTTCAAGGGATCGATTTCGGTCACGATGATGTTTCCGCCAAGTCCTTTGGCGCGCATGGCGATTCCGCGGCTACACCAGCCATATCCTGCGACGACAATGGTCTTGCCTGCGATCAATATGTTGGTAGCTCGAATAATGCCATCAAGGGTGGACTGCCCTGTACCGTAGCGATTGTCAAACATGTGCTTGGTAAGGGCATCGTTAACGGCAATGACAGGAAATTTTAACTGGCCTTGCTTGGCCATCGCTCGCAAACGTATGACTCCTGTTGTTGTCTCTTCGGTACCGCCGACGATATCACCAATTAACTCTTGCCTCCGTTTGTGGATCGTACCTACGAGATCGGCGCCATCATCCATCGTGATATGCGGCCGGTGGTCTAGCGCCGCCCGAATATGCTCATAATACGTCTCATTGTCCTCGCCCTTGATGGCGAATACTGGAATCTCGTAATGACTTACCAGGGAAGCAGCCACATCGTCCTGAGTACTCAATGGATTGCTGGCACAAAGAACTACGTCCGCCCCGCCAATTTGCAAAGTGTGTGCCAGATTCGCTGTCTCAGTGGTGATATGTAGGCAACCACTAACCCTTGTTCCAGCCAGCGGGCGTTCTCGAGCGAAATCCTCTCGTATAGTTCGCAGAACGGGCATTTCTTGCTCTGCCCACTCAATCCTATGTCTGCCACCTGTGGCCAGTCCGCTATCCTTTATATCAAAGTCCATTTCAACCTCTCTCCTTCATTAATCAACTGTTTTTCTGCAAGTAATCCGGATGGTTTTGGTGTCTAGCTTGAAGTTAGTACTTGCGTTTGCTCATCTATCAACAATACATCAAGGGCGCCAGAATCGTCGAAATTCTGTCGATAACGTTTTACGAATTCTGAAATTCCAAATGCATGGCCTTGTGGACCCTCATGCTCGAGTACATAAGCCGCAGCCAGAGCCCCCATTCGACCGGCTACTTCCCAGGACAGGCCTAACTGAATCCCTCTCAGCAAACCACCGCGATAGGCATCGCCAGCGCCTGTGGGTTCAACAATCTCGCGCGGTATTACAGCGGGGATCTTGTATTGCTGGCCCTGCATATCGATACAAGAACCATGTTTACCCAAGGTAAGAAGTAATCCACCGGCATTTTCAAGAATTTCCTGCCTACCCATATTGGTTTTCTCTTTGATCATGCCAAGCTCATATTCGTTCACAGCAAGGAGCATACAGCCGTTTATACCCTCCCGGAGATCTTGACCTGATAGTCGAATAATCTGCTGGCTAGGATCGTAGATGTAGGGGATCTCCGACTGTTTGCACTCTTGTACATAGGCACACATAGCCGATGGATCGTTCGGAGAGATCATTGCTAACTCGGCGTTACCTCCATGCTCCGCGAAAGATAACTCCACAGCTTTTGCCATCGCACCAGTATAAAAACTGGCAAATTGATTCTGCTCCTTGTCGGTCGTAACAAAGAACGAGGCGCAAAAGACATCTTCGAAAACGACGATTCCCCCGGTATCTATTCCTTTTTCATCAAGCCAGATTTTGTAATCCGTAAAATCGGCCCCAGCCGAGGCCATGATTCTAGGTCGTCCACCGAGCAAGGCATTCGTGTAGGCGATATTCGGTGCTACACCGCCTCTCTGGACAAGCATCTCATCGACCAGAAAGCTGACGCTTAATTTGTCGAGCTGTTCAACGAGAAGATGCTCATAAAATCTACCCGGAAATGACATCAGGTAGTCGAATGCTATAGACCCGGTAATGACGATTTTCATGGAAATATCCTGGATACAGGTGCCTTTCGCATATTGTTACTTCAAACTTCGGCGCTTGATTTAGCGCTATCTCTGCCCGTAGCGTGTTCTTTTACCCCTTTTTTCTGAGCTTCCGAAAACCCCAGGCGATCGCGGACCATGATGTATAGCGCTTTTAATCCGTCAGTTGCCCTTATTTTCTTACCCTCGGCATATGTCCGGGGATCGTAGTTAATGGGCAGTTCTACTATCTCGTAGCCAGCGAGAAGAATCTTATCGGGTAATTCGAAATCTAGGTCGAAACCCGTGCAAGTCAGATTTAGACTCTTTACGACATCCGCACGCACCATCTTGGTTGCTGTAGCGACGTCTGTCAATTTCCCACCAAAAAATAGATTGACTAACGCAGTCAAAAATCTGACTCCCCAATAAGCGCGGGCGTATTCGTATTTGGCTTCACCGCCCAACAACCGAGAACCGAATACAGCCGCGGCATTGGTTTCTTCGACGAAGCGGCAAAAGACACTATGCTCCTCGGGATCATACTCGCTGTCGGCATCTTGAATGAGCATATATTCACCGGTCATATTGGCGATACCCGTTCGAATCGACATGCCTTTGCCAAGATTACTGTCGTGAAAGAAGATTGATATTTCAGGGTCATCGATCCCCCGCAGAAGTTCTCTTGTTCCATCCGTGGATCTATTATCGATAACCAGTATTTCTCGCTCCCAGTCAGGGCCAAGATCGACAGCTTGCGTCCGTTGAATAATCTCCAGCACGGTTGCTTGCTCGTTGTAGCAACAGATGATTACCGAAAGTTTCATCGACTTACTTCATTTTTTTATCTGGGGATAAAACGCACCTGGCGGTATCAATACTGCCGGAAGAACTCCTCGATAGTCTCCATCACATAATCCAACTGCTGCTGATCGATGCCCGGATAGACACCAATAAAAAAGGTGCCTCGCAATATCTGATCGGCAACTGGCAGCTCGCCTACGGTTCGGTGGTGAATGTGACTATATCCCGGTTGTTTGATTAGATTACCTGCGAATAGAGGACGCGTTTCGATGTTGTTCTGTTCAAGGAAGCCGGTTAGCTGATGACGTCTGAATGGAGCACTGTCTCTGACCGTCAGAGGGAAAGCAAACCATGACGGATCAGATTTCTCGTGCCATTCAGGTAAAATTAGATACTCAGCGTATTGCTGAAAGGCCTGATATAGAAAGGCAAAATTTTGCTTTCTCTTTTTTATGAATCGCGGCAGCTTTTCAAGTTGGGCGAGTCCAATAGCCGCCTGCAAATCTGTGAGTTTTAGATTGTAGCCGATTTCACTATACAGGTAGCGATGATCATAGAAGCCAGGCATCCCGGGTACTTCTCGTTCGAATCTCTTCCGGCAGCGACCATCGGGTGGATCGTCATAACCACACCAGCAATCCCGCCCCCAATCCCGGACAGAACGGGCAATCTTGGCTAGACCGCGACTGCTGGTAAAGACAGCACCTCCTTCGCCGACCGTCATGTGGTGGGCCGGATAGAAACTCAGCGTAGAAAAGTGACCGAAGGTGCCCAGTTTTCTTCCATCCCAGGTTGATCCGAGGGCATCGCACGTGTCTTCGACAAGCAAAAGTCCATGCTCGCGAAGCAGGGCCATTATGCGGTCCATATCGGCCGGATTGCCCAGGGTATGAGCAAAGATTATCGCCTTTGTCCGAGGGCTAACAGCTTCTGCGACTTGATCTGGGTCGAGATTGTAATCTCCCAGCCGGCTGTCTACGAACACTGGCACCAGCTGATTTTGGATAATGGGATTTACCGTCGTCGGAAAACTTGCGGCCGGGATTATTACCTCATCCCCTGGACGCAGGCCCCGTCTGAACTGTCTGGAGCACAGAGCTGTTGTGGCGACAAGATTCGCAGAAGAGCCAGAATTTACCGGTATGACCTCGCGAATGTCGAGGAAACTACCGAGCTGTTTTTCAAATTCGGCCGTTTCTGGCCCTGCGGTTAACCAAAAGTCAAGAGATGCGCCAACGGCTCGCTGCATCTCTTTGGCATCGAATACTCGGCCGGCATAATGCACCCTGGATTTCCCGGGAATAAAGGCCCGCTCTTGTGACACTTCATTATAGTATTCAGCAACCTGCGCCAGAATGTTCTGGCGCAGGTAGTCAGCTCTCTTCATAATGCGATTCAATGTCCTCGATTGGTTTAATATACCTGAGGTCACCATTGGAGCCCTTACTGATGCGCAGGCTCATTTGAATAGCGGTGTTTCAATCGAGATCAGGCTGCGATTATAGCACACACAAGGCCTCGACCAACAACCTCCGTCAGGTTCAAATATTGTGCGGCGGAATAGAGAGTCAGGTCAAAAAGAGCCCGAGAATATGAGGTGCTGAAATAAAGTTGACATAATGTTATATAATTATAGGTATGTAAGCGGTTTTTACAATTTAAGTTTCCATAATATGTGACAGCTGCTATGGCAGGTGATATATTATGTAATGATCCTGAATAACGGTACACTGGAACTGGCGCGTTTCACCAAAGGGAAGTGGAGGTTTAAACGTTGTCACCGGATGAGGCCACGGAACTGGTCCTTAGCCTGATCTTAGATATGGGGATCTGGATCCCCTTGCTGATAATGTGTCCTGTGGCGGCGTTACTTATCGGTCTATCGTTTCTGTTTGAAGAACAGAGGCGACAAGAACAGAGAAGAGTTGCTACCAAGGCCCTTATCATTACGGCACTTGCTGCTGTTGGGCTCGTTGTATTCTGGCTTGTCGTTCAATATATCTCGTTTTAACCACCCAGTTCCAAAGGGCAAGAGGTTCCGGATTCCTCGATCAAATTGCCAGAGTATTTTTAACAGGCCAAGGTATCGAATACCAAGTACCGACGTGATAATGAAATTGGTGATGGAAAGAACCGGCACATGGACATCACGGTCTTCGACAAACAGATTTACCGCCGTATGCATATCGAACGCGGTGAAACCGGGGAAAGGAGTTAGCCTGGGTGGGGCGGACGCCAAGCGAATCTCATCTTATGGTAAATTGATACTTGCCTAGTCCTCAGAAACATGACATAATACAAAAGCTGTGAGTAAGCGACTTTCGATTTGTCAAGAGTAAATTCACGTGCTTTTGATGAAAGTTATGTTCGGTTGTCGGATAGAAGGCGTGCCAGGGTTCTCATAGGCCGTACATCAGATGAGAAAGCAAGCTCCTTGAGTCGCCATAAAATCGAGTCGCGTTGGCCCTTTATCATTTTGAATCATATAGCCCGCCTGCAGCATCACTGATTGTTGAGGTTCCTGGGATCGTACAGACTTTATTAACGGATCCGCAGTTACCGATTCGAAACAATAGCGAGTAGCTTTTCTGGCAATGAGAAGCAGGCGGATGGCTCATTGATAGTTACATCAAGCAGGATCTTGTGACTATGCAGCCGATTTCCGAAGCAATTTTGGCTCTTCGAACAATTATAGGAAGCTGGATCGCGGAAGCTTACCTAGCCCCCCCCTCGTCAGTCGTTGGCTATGTCATTCTGTCTCTCTTCGTCATCGGCGCAATTTTGCTTATCTACGTCCTGCGAAACCAGTGGCGCTCCCTAAGTATTAAAAGCTGGCTTTTCCTTGCCTTCATCTGCGTAATGGCCTTCCTGATTGGATCGATTGATCAGATACCATTGAACACCATTACGCCGGCTGCTTTAGAGTACCTGCCGATTGACCAGTCCATTCCGCTTACGCCGCTCGGCCTCGCGTTATTTATCCTGGTCGGTGCCCTTGTTAATCCTGCTGGCGCCTTTCTGGTGGCCCTATCTTTTGGGATGGGTAGGGGTCTCTGGGCCACGCATCAGATTTATGACTTCTTTATCCCGGTATTTGTCGCCACATTTATGGCCGGAATAATGTATCAGCGATATGCGGGTAGATTGTATGAGTGGCTACGCAAGCCGGCGATCGCAGGTTTTCTGGGAGCTTTTCTGCAGATATTCCTGGTTGTGCTGGCGATGTGGGCAACCGGTTCGATACTCCTCGGTGGGTTGTTATCCTTCGACCGGGCCATGGAAACAGCATTCGAGCAGGCACCATTCTTGATTGCCAACGCCATTTTCGCCAGTTTGCTGGTGTGGTTAATTCTTTCCATCGCGCCATCTGTCCGCAAAGACAATGGCGTCACTCGCTCTCCATTCTCCAGGAGTCTGAACACTAAACTTGCCTCGACCTATTTGATGCTAATCGGGCTTATCGGAGTCCTCCTCCTGGTGATGGGCTACGCCATCGCTCGCAAATCAGCAACCAACTCTCTAACTCAGACAATGCAACAGCAAACTGAAATTGCAGCGGAGTCGATCGATCAATATCTTGGAACCAAGGTTGAGTGGCTCAATTGGATAGCAGCCAACAGTGATCTGTCGACATTGGCAGATGGTACAGACGCAGTCGAATCCGGACTTCTCAGTTCTTTAGGAGCGCGATTTGACAGCGCATTTCTTATAGATAGCTCGGCGAATGGAACCATGCTGTACCCGGAACCGGGGATGGAAGCCCGGTTATCGGATGATGAGTTCAACAGTATTGTAGAATTCGTAAACAACGCCTCAGATGAGAATGTCGTTTATTTTCAATATGAGAGTGATGAGCCATTTGTTGACATTGTCTCTCCTCTTCCAGAAGAAATACTGCTAGATTCGGCAATTGTCGGCCGGATCGCTGCTAGCTCACTTGCGGCTGCCATACCAGCCAGTCTCCGACCCCCAAAAGGAGGAGCTTTTAGTATCGTTGATGGAGATGGGATTCCAATAATTGGACCCACTCAACTCCTGGGAAGCAGAGAACCTGCCTCAATAGAAGACGCCGGTGCCGTAATTGAGCCAACAGCCAACACCTTTGAAGGTCAAGACATTCTCTATGAAACCGAGATGCCCGATCAGGGATGGACATTGAGCTTGACTGTGCCAGAAGAGACGCTAATCCAAGAAAGTCTCGAGTCTCTTGGCAGAGGAGCGCTGCTTTTCATCGGCGCGGTGGTCATTTCTGCCGCGGTTCTCTTCATGGTAGTTCGCTCACTAAGCGAATCTTTAAACAAGATCGCAGATTCAACACTGCAGGCTGCCCGTACCAGATCTGATGTAACAGTTAGCACTAATGGTCATGACGAGATTGACGGACTGATTCGAGCTGTCCGGCGGCTGCAAATCATGCACGAACAACGTCTGGATGAGCAGCGATTACTTCTAGATGTGAGCAATCAAGTCTCCCGTTCATTCGATTTAAATGAAGCGATGCCCGTGCTGTTGGCAGGATTAAAACGTGGAACGTACGCGACGGGTGCACGAGTGGTAATGACTCACGAAGACGATCGAGCGCCCCTTACTTTCAGCACTGGTCCTTCGAAGAAATCCTTTGCAATTTTGGACAAATCGATCGTGCGCCTCTTGAAGAGGAACAGTGAACTGATATTGCGCACTCCCCAGGAGGTTCAAGAGACCATTGGCGCGAATGGAAGTAACCACGTTTTACCGCACTCGATAGCAGCAATAAGCCTTGAAAGCCGCGATTTACACAGCATCTTGTATGTTTGGCGTGATAGTCCCCACTATTGGGAGACAACCCAGCTGCGATTGCTTCGTACATTATCAGGTTACGCTTCCACTCTGATAGAGAACGCCTGTCTATTGGCAAAGGTAGAAGGAAGTCGAAGACGCATGGCAGCCATCCTGGGCAGCACGGCCGATGCGGTTGTGGCCACGGACGATGATGGTCGCGTTCTTCTTTTTAACTCGGCCATGGAGGGTTATTTTGGCGTTGAGGCTAAACAGGCGATTGGTAAACCAATTGAGAATGTTATCGATGCGCCGAAGTTGGTCAATGCCCTAAACGACGGAGGAGCTCCTCGCGGCCGGCTCGAGGTTAAGACCAGTGACGGCCGAATTCTAGATTGTGCCTTTGCTCGTTTCAACGGATCCAAGGTGCTTGAGCCAGGGAAGGTTGCCGTTTTACACGATATAACCCATATCAAGGAGATTGACGCCTTGAAGTCGGAGTTTGTCTCCAACGTTTCGCATGATCTCCGAAGCCCTCTCGCCTATATGACCAACTACGCCGCTTTGATACCAACCCAAGACGACCTTCAACCGAAGCAGACGGAATGGCTTAACAGAATCGTTTCAGGCATCGAGGAGATGACGTCACTAATCGAGACTTTGCTTGATTTGCAGCGACTTGACGCCGGTGTGGCTCTTGCCATGACCGACTTCCGGATTGAAAATCTTATCCGAGCTGTTGTCGAAGAGTTCCGGCAGCATGCGGGAGAACAGGGAACCTCAATCGAACTCCATATGGGTCCAGAATACCCTGCGATAAATGGTGATCCAGATCTAATCCGGCAGTCGATACGCAATCTTCTGAGTAACGCTCTCAAGTACGCCCCAGATAGCGGTCCTGTCGCAGTGAGCGTCAGGCTGCAAGATGATGATCTACTTATCGCCGTTCAAGATCGTGGACCAGGTATACCGGAATATGAACGAACCCGTGTGTTCGAGATGTTCTACCGTGCACCACAAGCCCGTGTCGCCAATCGCAAGGGAAAGGGTCTTGGCCTGGCTTTTGTGAAATCGACCGCTGAACGACATGGCGGCAGGGTCTGGTGCGACAGCCAGCTAGGAAAAGGCAGCACATTTTTCATTGCCTTACCGATCAAGAAAGAGCTGGCTCTGGACATACCAGTTCCAGCCTAACACGAATGGGCTATTTCATACCTCTGATCAAAGAGGAAGGTTCTTCTTGGTAATTACGAACAAAGTCAATATCAGACATGGCGAAGAAGTTTTTGAAACGTTTTCCTGGAGCTTGAGATGAACGAATCAGGATTCATACATTTTGACTGTTTTTGTGGCGCTGATCTGTATTATCTCGTGTGCTCGACTGGCGCTGATGATTTCAAGAGTGTCAAAGACTCCCTGGCTGGTTTGGTCAGACATCCCCATTTTGCGATTTATTCCGATTTGGATGGTGTGTCAGCCGACTGCCCGCATTGTGGATCATTGATTGAACTTCCTGATCCGGAAACCGTCGACTTTCTCAGGCAATTGAGCTGGAGCAGGCTGGAACGCCCAAGTGTCTCTGGTGTTCCTACTGATATCGCCCGCGAGTGGTTATCTTCCGCAGAAGTAGAGCCTTCTAGCAGAACGCCAAGTCGATGGAGCTGAAGAAAGACGAAACTGAAATCACGTCAGCATCGTCGCAATCTAAAACGGGGAAGCCATCCGAACCGGTCTTCGAACGCTATCTTACATTCGGATCTCAACCTGACCTAGACACCCAATCCGGACAGGTCTGGGCCTTTATTGATCGAATCATCGCCCTCCTTGCCGAGCACAATCTGAGAAGGTCAAGCGAAAATGACGAAATCCGACTTATCGCCGAAGGGCTAACTCATGGTCTGCTTGAACAATGCGGTGGTCGCGAAAGGAAGGCGGTTTTCCTTTTTCTCTTGAAGGCAGAGCTGATCCAGGTGTCGTCTCCCGTCATCAGGCTGGAAGACGCGAACTTCTCGCATACCAATCTGAGTGACCTCGATCTGTCAAATCTAAATCTCAGGGGGGCCAATCTCAGTCACGCCGACCTCTCCAATTCTAGATTATTTAGCACGGACTTAACCAATGCGAATCTGAGCAAGGCAGATTTCCATGATGCCGCGTTGAGCGTTGGACCCGATCAAACCAGGTCATACTCGTCTGCAATAGCCAGTGGCGCCATTTTCAATGGGGCAACTCTCGTCGGCATTGAATTATCCAACACGGTATTAACCGGCGCTTCGTTCATAGAGGCCAACATTAATCAGGCAAAATTACAGAATGCTATTATCCCGGAAAGCAACTTTAGCAAGGCCTCACTCCGCAATGCAAATCTGAGCCAGGCGAACGTCAGAGAAAGCTGCCTGGTCGCGGCAGACCTTAGTTGGGCAGTAGCCCGTAATGTAAATCTAAAACTGGCAGATTTAAGCGACGCCTCAATGCAGGGGATAGACCTCCGTCTAGCGAACCTTTCAGGGGCTTGTTTAGATGGCGCCGACCTGCGAAGAGCGAAATTGAGCAAATCGTTTATGGCAGGTGCTACGTTTCGAAATACCGACCTGCGCAATGCTGATCTGAGCGGATCAAATATTCACGGGGCTGTTCTTGACCAGGCGAATTTGAAGGGAGCCAATTTAGAAGGCAGCATTGGTTAGATTGGATTTCAGGCAATCAAGTCAGGCAGTTCGCCGGTAATCGGTGAGCGGACGGTGAAATACCCTCAGGAATCTAATGCCCACTTATAGCAGCAGGGGATTTAGCGAACGAAATACAGGGTGCCGATGACCTGGTTGCGCTGAGCCCGCTCGCTAAACGACCTCATTTATGGCGGTTGATAGCAGCTCGGCGATCTCCTCGACCTCATTCTCGTCGACGATTAGTGGAGGTCCGACCATGACGATATCCCCATTTCGTCCATCGGCGCAGCCTTGTGAGTAATAGATGATGAGACCCTGGTCAAACGCCTGTTGCCAGATCGTCTGAGCGAGATGGTTAGCTACGTCGAAAGGCTCCTTGCTCTGGCGATCCTTAACCAACTCAATGGCCCAAAACAAACCACGACCCCTAATATTGCCAACGTGTGGGTGATCCCCGAGTCGTGACCCTAATTGGGCGCCAAGGAGGGTACCCATCCGGGCGGAATTATTCACAAGATTTTCGTCCTGGATGATTTTCAGCGTAGCCAGACCGGCAGCGGCGCCGGCAGCATGGTGGCTAAAGGTACCGCCGTGGCTGAAATCGCCCAGTTCCTGGAGAATTAGATTTACATAATCATTGCTGGTTGCGACAAAGCCCAGGGGGAAGTAGCCGCTAGTAGCGCCTTTTGAAGTAACTAGAATATCGGGCACAACGTCCCAGTGGTCTATGCCCCACCACCTACCGGTTCGACCCAAGCCCACCATCACCTCGTCGACAATTAGCAGAACACCATAGTGATCGCAAATCTGACGAATTACTGGCCAATAGTCCGACGGTGGTACGACTGCACCCAGACCAGCGCCGCTAATAGGTTCGGCGATAAAGGCCGAAACACGATCTGGCCCCTGACGAAGAATCTCTTCCTCGAGCTTAGACGCGGCCTCTTCTCCTGTAATTGGGTCCCGATAGGGATAGGGTGGATCGACGTGGGGCATGTCCGGCAGCATGTTGAGGTAAGGCTTTCGCAAGGCTGGACGGCCACTTACACTCAGGGCGCCTAAGGTCATGCCGTGATAGCTCTGGTGCCGGCCAATAACCAGATGCCGGTTATCTTCGCCACGAGCCATTTGTATCTGCCTGCTTAGCTTAATAGCTGCCTCAACCACCTCAGATCCACTGCTCAGAAAGTAGAACCGGGCATCATCAATGGGAACGATCTTGGACAGCTCCGTGGCGTAGTTTTCCAGAGCGTCGCTAGTAAACATGGTGGCATGAATATAGGCAGCTCGCTGCAGTTGCTCATTTATCGCCTGGACGATCTCGGACCGGCCGTGACCGACGTTTACTACCAGCGCCCCTCCGGAAGCGTCCATGAATCGCTTTCCGTCTTCTCCATACAGGTAAAGGCCTTGACCATGGGAAATTTTCGGCCGGGCGAATCTAGGATTCCGGTAAAAGACATTTCCATGGGGGTAGGCGTATTGTGTCACAGGGTTTAGCTCAACGGTACATGCCGCCGGGATCGAGTTTTTCTCTTATCAGCAGCAACTCATCATCGCTTGGCGGGGTCATCTCCTTGACATCTTCAGAGATACGTAGAGGCCAGCTGACTTCAGCCTGGATATCCTCCGGGGTCTCTCCTGGAGCCACCTCGATCAAGGTCATCTCACGCCTGGCTGACTCGAAAGAGAACAGCGCACGGTCTGTGATGACAAGATCTGGCCCCCCGCCTGGTAGGCCTAGTTCCCTCCTGGCTGGACTTCCATCCAGATGTCCCGGACTGGTCACGAAATCCAATTTCTGGACGAATGCTCGTTTCTTTAGGCGCATGATAATCAATACCTTTCCAGCATTGATCGCGATCTCGCATGCCCCTCCAGAACCTGGCAACCGCACTTTTGGATCACCGTACTCCCCTATTACGGTAGAATTCAGATTGCCAAACCGGTCAATCTGTGCTCCTCCCAGAAGAGCGACATCGACTAGCCCGCCCTGCAAGTACAGCATAAACAGATCGGCCATACTGATTGCTGACGTCGAATTACTAACCAAAGTCGGATCTCCGATGGAGAGCGGCAGACGAGCAGGTTTTGCGCCAAAGATGCCGCTTTCGTAGACTAATTCCAGGGAGGGCGAATGACTGCGTCGAGCCAGGTTGCAGGCAATATTCGGCAGACCAACGCCAACAAAAACCACCCGGATACCTTGCAGAGCCCGCGATGCGGACACAATCATCAACTCTGAGGGTGTGTAGTTCATACTCAGGAAATATCTCCGCGGTAAAGGGTCCTCAAACCCGGAACAATCGTATCGAAAGCGCAGCCCTAAGAATAAAGACCATAGTCAACTTCATCCGCGACCAATTTGCCTGGCTTCAACTGGGCCAGCCTCTCACGACCAAGTTTATCGATATAGGATGCACGATCAGGCACTTCGAGCACCCATTCTTTTAGCCACTGTTCGGTCGAATCTATATCCCTCGAGATCTGATCCCAATTAAGATAGAAGCTATTGTCGCGGTCGTAATACCCTTGAACGTAGCTCGGATGCGCTCCGTAAGGCTCGTGGACTACGGCATCCACTATGAGACCCGGAATCAAGGTTCGATTTGGATCGCGTCTGATGATCGATTCCTCGACCACCTCTTCGACGACAACGACCACTTTTCGAGCCGAGAAGGCCACTTCTTTCTGCACACCAACAAGACCCCAGATATGGGTATTTCCATGCATATCTGCGCGCTGGGCATGGATAAAGGCCACGTCTGGATTCAGCGGCGGAACGACGGCAACCGTGTCATCGCCGTACGGACTATCGACAAATTGGATTCTGCTGTTGGCCTGGGGCAAATCGCTTCCATGGTAACTTCGAAGGGGAAAGAAAGGCAATTTGCTCGCGCCGGCTATATAACGACCAACCATGCCGAAATGGGAATACTCTTCGATCTCAAGTGATTGAGGTATCCCTTTCTCAATAGCCCGCCTCAGGCAGTGAAGACTGCCAACCCCGGGATTTCCCATATAGCTGAAAACAAGTTTCCGGGCCACACCTGCCGCGACCATCTGGTCGTAGACCAGGTCTGGCGTAAGACGACAGAGAGTGAGGTTCTTCTTTTTCTGCCTGATTATCTCATGGGCAGCAGCGAAGCATATGAAGGCAGTGAATCCTTCGATCGCCACAGTCGCCTCATCCTCGACGAAACGCTTCACGGCTTCGTCCATCGAACAGAGTTTACTTTTGCTCATAAAGATCTTCGCGAGAGAGATCAGAAACTGCCTCTACGAGTGCAACTTCCGGACCTCCCTTATGGGTTCGTTAATCTACGACAGTCTGACTCTGCTCGTGCATATATTGCTGCACGTAATATCGACTTCCACCGGCCTTTCCGGTTGAACCACTTCCTTTCCAACCGCCGAATGCCTGGTATCCAGGCCATGCGCCAGTTGTTGCTCCTGTTTCGCGATTAACGTAGAGAACTCCAGCCTCGATATTATCGAGGAACCATTCGATTTCATCCTCATCTTCGCTATAGAAACCTGCAGTAAGTCCATACTCAACATCGTTGGCCTTGGCCATGGCGACATCTAAATCTTCAAAGGCGGCGATGGTTACTATAGGCAGGAACATCTCAAGCTTCCAAAGATTATGATCCTCGGGAAGATCGGTAACGATAGTTGGCATGACGAAGTAACCATTCCTGTCTAGAACTTTTCCGCCATAGACGACGTTGCCATTCTCGTTAAGATCCTCCACAAATTGTTGGTAGTCCTCATAAACACTCTGGTTGATAACCGGACCCATCCAATTTGCTTTCTCAGTTGGATCGCCAACGCTGATTTTCTTGGTAAGAGCCAATAGCTTCTCTTCGAAGGCAGTTTTGACATCACTGTGCACGTAAACGCGAGAGCAGGCTGAACATTTCTGACCTTGGAGTCCGAATGCCGACCGCATTACGCCGATGGCAGCCTTATCCAGGTTCGCCTTCTTGCTTATGATCGTTGGATTCTTCCCTCCCATTTCGGCGATTACCGGGCGCGGGGTCTGGCTCTGGGCAAATGTGCGAATGATGTGCATGCCAATATCGTAGCTGCCGGTAAACGTAATCCCATCGACCTCAGGGCTGTCGATAATAGTCTGGCCGACAGTCCGGCCGCCGCCGGTTACGAAATTAAAAACACCAGCCGGTAGGCCCGCGTCTCGGAAACAGGTAGTCAGCAACCAGCCAGTGTATGGTGTATCGGTCGCGGGCTTAAATACCACAGTGTTGCCAGCGACAAGTGCGCCTCCTGAAGGTCCGCCAGAAAGGGCGGCAGGGAAGTTGAAAGGTGATATCACCGCCCAGACGCCGTATGGCTTGAGCACACTTCTATTGTGATGACGAGGGCTTTCAGACAGCAAACTCACCGAAAACCCCATATTTTCTTCCATCTGGTCGCAATAGTACCGGATTAGGTCGGCCGTCTCTTCCACATCTCCTAAGGCTTCAAGCCGGTTCTTGCCGACCTCAAAGGACATAACCGCACCCATATCGAATAGCCGCTCACTGATAAGATCAGCCGCCTTCCTCATAATGGCCACACGTTCCTGCCATGGAGTCTTGCGCCACTTCGGAAAAGCGGCTCTTGCTGCGACAAGCGCGTCGTGGGCATCTTTTTCGGTACCTTTCTGAAATTTCCCCATCGTCAGATCTGTGTCAACAGGGCTGATCTTGGTGAAAGTCTCCTCGGCAAAACGCTCTTGTCCATCAATATACAATGGAAATTCCTTACCAAAATTCTGTTTAACTCTGGCGACCGCCTCATCATATAGTTGATCGAGCAAGGGATCCGGACTCGCCAAAGTGGAGTATGTAACCTTGATTTTATTCGTCATCTACGCACCTCCATGTGCTACAGTGAAATCCTTCACAATTATACCCTGTTTAAAAAGGGGGAATAAATCACCGGGACAAATTACTCTTCATCATTGAGTGACACGACATCGGTAATTTGGAAATCTGGCCGAGATAGAACAACCATTGAGGGCATGGTTAGAGATTGCCAGAAGTGATAAGGATCGGCCTGGTTATGAGTACCGACAAACAGGGTAATCACAGTCCCATGTGATACAACCGCGACCGTATCGTCAACATTATCTTCGATCAATTTGTCGATCGCCTTGGCAAACCTCGAACGCGCCTGGGCGGCTGTCTCCTCGCCAAAAACCAGCTCGTCCGGTTTTGCGAAAAACGCCAATACGTTCCCTTCGAATTTCTCTCTGGTCGACCAATCGACGCTATTTCGCAGGTGCTCATGTAAGCCGGATACGGTTCTTGAGGTCAAATGTCCCGACTTGGCCAAAATCGTCGAGGTCTCAATAGCTTTTGGCTCCTCAGACGAGAACAACTTCATAGGACTAAAGCGAGCGAGCGACGACGCCAACCGGTGAGCACCTTTCCTACCTTCATCGCTTAGCTGCCACTGATTT
>PVMK01145545.1_pt1 | contig 17053 bp, 15 predicted proteins | sample 1853481 | NCBI WGS metagenome assembly PVMK01 (sample SAMN08533507, study PRJNA380276) | Marine sediment metagenome, whole genome shotgun sequencing project.
ATAGATTAGGTCAGCAAGGGACGATGGAGCATTTTCAAGGGTGAAAGCGTATTTAACATACGCTGAGGTCTTGAAAATGGGCCAGCGTTTCTTGATGGCCTGATATAGAGCGAGCAAAGCGGTTTTGGGCCAAATATTTATGCAACGTTAGGGTCTAGTGACAAGCAATTAACATTCCTCCAAATAATTATCAATTATTTCCCGTAAAATTTATACCCGGCGGCACAGAAGAGATGGTATGAAATGGGTTCAGGGGTAACCGGGTTTCTGTCGGGTCGAGGTGATGGGGGTTCACTTTTTTGGACAAGACCTTCTGAAATAGTCTCTCAGGATCTTTGCATGATCAAATGCCAGTTGTTCCGGGATGGAATTGCGGAAAAAAACACCCACATCTTTGGCATCGTCACCGGCCTTGGGTTTTCCTGTGGCCCTTGCTACAAAGACCACGGAGATGGTGTGTTGTCTGGGGTCCCTCTTTGGATCAGAATAAGCACCCAACTGATACAAAAGGTCTATTTTTAGCGAAGTTTCCTCTTCCGCCTCCCTGAGGGCAGCGGATTCAAGGCTTTCGCCATAATCCACAAACCCCCCGGGGAGGGCCCATCCTGTGGGGGGATTTTTTCTCTTTATGAGAAGGATGCCGGTGCCTTTCTCCAAGACCGCGTCCTGTGTGGGGAAGGTGTTTGTTTCGATAATGATATCAACCGTAGGAACCGGGTTCCGATATTTTTCAACGATCTTACCGCAGTTGGGACAAGAGATATGATGTTTCATGGGTCTTGTTTCTCTTTATAATCTGATTTTTTATAAAAAAGCATTCTTTTAAGGGCCGTGAGATCAAGCAGATCCATTTGGACACCCGGATAAAAGCATCATTGTTCTGGAAAGGTGAGTTGTTTGAGGGGACCGGAAGTTCTAAGTCTCCACATTTTCATCTCTTGCCAGGTAAGGCACGGATTCGGGGTCAAATTTCAATTTTCTAAAAAGTTTTTTTTCTACCTCCTTACAGAGATCAAAGTTCATTTTGATTGCATGGATGATTTTTTTTTGGTTGTTGCCGTAACGGGCCAGGATATATGAAAGACGTTCTTTTAAAGGAACAATTTTATCGTGGTTCACGCGTTTGTCTGCATAGTAGACGATTTCCGTCTCCGAACAGCTCTCATCGAGGTTATAGTCTCTCAGTCTCACATGCTGTCCTACAATATCCGCAATTTCATCAAGGCTATTCTCAATACAAATCTTTTTACCAATTTTAGCGTGGTCCTTATCGGAGTTGAGACAAGACGTCTTTCCAATGTCATGGAGGAGGGCTGCTGCCGTTGTCTTTTTTACGGAAATGGTTACTCCGGCATCCAGAAGCCCGGTTGCAATCAAATGAGCCACTCTCGCGACCAACACGGAATGGATCTTGATATTTTCAAGCATCTGATAATGATCCATTAGCTCAAAACAGGTATCCATGGAAGGAATCATATTATGAAAGGTCCAATCTTATTGAATGCACACCGAGGAGATGGGAATAGAGGTATCAGGTTCCCAATGGATATTCAAGCGAAAAGTAAACCGCGAGGCGATCAAAATCGAGAGTAGGGGGTGTTGACAAAGAATCAGGTTTCCGTTAGGTTTTCCAGAAAATCATAGAGAAAAATGGACAACCATGTAACGGATCCAGACCAAGGAGTTTGACCATTCCTGATTTTTCTCAAAAAAGCGAACAGATCACAACCTTCCATATTCTTAACGAGGATCGAAGGCACCTGAAATCTCAACTCAGGCTCCACTCAAAATGGAAGAAGACTGTCCTGATTATTCCACTGCTAGCCAGTGAATACACCGATCCTTCCAACCTTCCGGTGTTTGAGAACATCCTTAAGCAGCTGAAAGATGTGACATATCTATCCCAGATTATCTTTGGCCTGGACCGTGCCAAAGAGAAAGATGCGCAAAGACTGACGGAGCTTGTGAGATCATATGGGATAAAAAACCACCTAATCCAGTGGAATGAAGGCCCTGGATTTAGTGGAATTTACAGACAGCTGAATGAGGCAGGATTCGATATAAACGAACCAGGAAAAGGCAAGAACATTTTTCTCAGTTTCGGAATTGCAATTGCATTGGGAGCTGAATCAATAGGCCTGCTCGATGCTGATATAAGAACCTTTAAACGGTTGCAATTGGACAGGCTATTCTATCCCGTGGTTGCCCTGAACTACGATTTCTCAAAGGCCTACTACGCCAGGATCCAAGGAAACGAGATTTACGGACGGGTAAAACGACTTCTCCTGGACCCCCTTCTGCTTGCCCTAAAACGGAAGTTTACGGAAAGCAAAGAGGAAAAGATGCTGGGTATGATAGAGTTCCTTCTGAACTTTAACTATCAGCTTTCCGGGGAAGTTGCTTTTAATGTGGATCTTTTGAAAAGAATGCGTTTTGCAACAAACTGGGGAATTGAAATCTTTACTCTCATTGAGGTCTATCGAAAAGCTTCTTCGGCCGCGCAGGTCATGTTTTCCAAAAAACCCTTTGATCACAAACATCAGGAGGTGTCGCAAGAGGATCAGACAAAAGGTCTAAACCGGATGGTGATCGATATCGTAACCACATTGATGCACGCCCTCATCATAGAGGAGGGTCTTGAGATTTCCGACACTTTTTTTCGAGGCCTTGCTGTTACATATCAGGCCCTGGGAGAGGAACAGATAAAAAAATATTCGGATGACGCCAGCTTTAGTAATCTTAACTATGATCGGGATCGGGAAGAATATTTGGTCAAGGATGTCTTTCGTAATTCAATTTTGCAGGCCGGAGAGACCCTTACGGAAACCTACAGGATCACGGAGCGGTTTTTGAGACTTGTAAATTCCCATTCTGATTTCAAACCTTTTCTTGAAAATGGACTTGCTGAGGTCATTTTGAATGTTGAGCGAAAGACGGAAGAGAAAGTGTTTGAGATGCCGCAGACCGTGTCTTGGGAGCGGGTATCCAACAAATTGCCTCGTATTTATTATGATTTGATCGAGGTTGTGGAAGAAGAAAAGAGACGGTTTTAAAGATTGTACGGCAGGTTGTCCTCAAAAATTTTTCCGGGAAGTCATAGGAAACGGATTTTATGGGAGTAAGTCCCATCTCCGAAGGGTCAGACCCTCCATTTTTTATTATTTTTACAGACCTGGATGGTACCCTTTTGGATCACACCACATATGGGTGGAAAGAGGCTGTGCCCGCCCTTGATATATGCAGGAGAGGTGGGGTGCCCGTTGTTTTTGCCTCCAGCAAGACCCGGGCGGAAATGGACGTGCTTCGCCGTCGAATGTCGCTGTCAGATCCCTTTATCTCTGAAAACGGTGGGGGCGTTTTTTTCCCCAGGGAGACTTTTAGCGCCCCGCCCCCGACGGCCATTGAAGCCCCTGCGCAGGAATGCCAAAAGGCTCAGCGGGATCATGGCCTTTGGCAATGGACCATGGGCCTGTCTTACTCAGATTTGATAAAGGGATTTCATGAAATACGAGAAGAGCTGGGGTGGCCCATGAGAGGCTTTTCAGACATGAGTATAAAAGAAATTTGCACCTTGACAGGCCTTGATAAAATGAGTGCTCGTCTTGCTACGATGCGAGAGTTTGATGAACCCTTTATCATACTGGATCAGCAGGAGCCGGATAAGGAGACCCTTTCAGAGGCCGCGGCCAGAAAGGGACTTAGAGTGACTTCAGGGGGACGGTTTTATCATCTCCATGGCAAAAATGACAAGGGGGAGGCCATGGAAAAACTTCTCACTTGGTACAGACGGAGGCACAGGATGACAGTCTCGGTTGCGCTGGGGGATAGCCCAAACGATTTCCCGATGCTGGAACGTGCGGACTTTCCCGTGCTTGTGCGGTCAGGACAGAAATTCCCAGGGTTGAAAAAGAAAATCTCACGATTAGTGATTACCGTGGATGCGGGTCCGAAGGGGTGGAACGCAGCCGTATTGGGGATTTTGAATAAGAAAGATCAGAGAAGGGCCAATGACTGACATATTTAAACCCGAGGTCAATTCAGATAAGATAAAAGAGGCGGAGATAGTGGTATGCATCCCCTCATATAAAGAGGCGGATTCAATCAGCTATCCCTTGGAGCAGGCGGATAAGGGGCTGATTAAGTACTTCAAAAATAGGAGCGCCGTTATAATCAATTGCGATAACAATTCTCCCGATAAAACCAGGGAGGCCTTTCTTAACACCCCAACCGAAACCCCCAAGATCTATCTTTCCACACCCCCTGGTGTGAAAGGAAAGGGGAACAATTTCAAGAACCTGTTTCAGAAGGTGGTTGATCTCAAGGCAAGGGCTGTGGTGGTCGTGGATGCGGACCTGCAGAGCATAACACCCGAATGGATAAAGCATCTGGGTGAACCGCTTTTTAGCGGATTTTCGTATGTGGCCCCCCTTTATGTGAGAGATAAATATGATGGCACCATAACAAAAGGGATTGCATATCCTTTGACAAGGGCCCTATATGGCCGGAGGGTCCGACAGCCCATTGGCGGGGATTTCGGGTTCAGCGGAAAATTGGGAAAGATCTACCTGGAAGGACAGGGTTGGGATACGGCAGTTGCCAATTTTGGGATCGATATCTGGATGACCACTCTGGCCATCAGCCAGCGGGTGAAGATCTGTCAGTCCTTTATGGGGAGGCCAAAGATCCATCGGGCCAAAGATCCGGGATCAAGTTTGGGGCCCATGTTCAGACAGGTGGTGGGCACAATCTTTTCACTGATGACTCATTTTGAGACATTCTGGACAAAGGTAAAATACAGTCAGCCAACGGCGATATATGGCTTTGGCCTTGGCGAGGTAGAGATGCCCCCCAAGGTAGGGGTTGACGAGAAGAATTTGCTCCATCAGTTCAGGGGAGGATTTGATCAGTTTGGTGACATCTGGCAGGGCCTTTTGGCCGAGGATGTTTACAAAAAACTCCTGGAAATAAGGGATCTTAAGGAGCGGGAATTTAATTTTCCAACGGATTTGTGGGCCCGGGTTCTTTTTGACATGGCCGTTGGCTATAGGGATGAGAGCGTGGATAGAGATGGGATGATGAATTCTTTGATTCCTCTTTATTTTGGAAGAACCCTCTCATTTATAAAGAGAACCAAAAGGATGTCCATCAAACAGGCGGAAGATGCGATCGAAGATGATTGTATTACCTTTGAAACCGCAAAACCATACCTCCTTCAACGATGGAAAAGAAAAATTACATGACTCATCCAACCAGGATCAGCCTGACATCCATCACATTGGTGTTTGTGGGGCCCGTTATCAGAAGGTCGTTTGTCTTTTCAAGAAAATGATATGAATCATTATCCTTTAGATAATCGGATGCCTCAATACCTATCTCTTTCCCTCTTTTTATTGTAAAGGGATCTACGATGCCCCCTGCTGCATCGGTAGGGCCGTCGTTTCCATCGGTTCCTCCGCACAAAATAACCACACGTGGGGGAACCTTTGCGAGATCCGGGGCAGCGGCTAAACAAAATTCCTGATTTCTTCCTCCTAAACCGTTGCCATGTATCGTGACGGTGGTCTCGCCCCCGGAAATTATGCAGGCAGGCGGAGGGATGGGTCTCCCTGTCTTTAAGATTTCTTTGGCAATGGCGCTGTGAACCCGGGCCACCTCCCTGGTTTCTCCCTCCACCATTGAGGAGAGGATTAGGGTTTGATACCCTAGCTCTCGGGCCTTTTTTTCTGCGGCTTCCAAGGCCAGTATGTTGTTCCCAATAATATAGTTATAAACCCGATCAAATATCTTATCTCCTGTCTTGGGTGTTTCGGGAATGGCCCCGTCTATCCCTGCCTCAAGGCGCTCTTGGATCACACGGGGGACTCCCTCAAGATCATACTTCCTCAGAATTTGAAACACGTTTTCAAACGTGGAACTGTCGGGTGTGAAGGGCCCCGAGGCAATCACATCGACATTGTCGCCAACCACATCTGAGAGCATCAGATTTATTGTTGTTGCTGGAAAGGCGGCCCGTGCCATCTGCCCGCCTTTGGAAGCGGAGATGTGTTTTCTCACAGTGTTTATTTCGTCAATACTGGCGCCGCACTCAAGCAGTTTTCGGGTCAGATCCTGTTTTTCTGAAAGCGAAATGTTTCCGGCAGGCTGTGGTAGAAGGGCGGAGCCTCCTCCTGATATAAGGGAAAAGACAAGATCCCGTTCGCCTGCATCTTTTAAAAAATCAATGATTTTTTTTGTCCCATCCACGCCATTTTGATCCGGCAGCGGGTGACCGGCCTCGGTTATTTCCGTAATATCAAGCGGTTCAGTAAAACCATATTTTACATTTATCATACCCCTGCGGATTTTGTTTCCCAGAAGCTCTTCCATGGCCCTCGCCATGGGCGCCGTGGCCTTTCCTCCCCCCACCAGAAAAATACGGTCATACTTTTTCAGATCAAAATAGTCGGCGGATTCGTCATTTGGCCCCAAGGAGAGACTATCCCCCGTTATCCGCACAAATCTTGTTACCGCCTTGTAAGGATCGACAGCCTCTATTGACTTCCGGAATATCTCCTCTGCTTCTGACCGCATTTTTTCCAGGGATCTTTTGTCCATTGACTTTCCTTCCCGATATAAAGGGTGGTTCGGTAATTATTCTGATTCTTGATAACTACCCTATACTTTCCGGTGCCCAAATGGTCAAGTCTAAATGGTTGGGGCTGCATACAGGAGAAAGGTTGAAAGGCAGATATCTATGGCCAAGTTTGGATTGACATCTCTCAAAGCCTGTTTTAATGAATATATAAAAAAAAGCATAAAGTTCATCGGTACAGCTCCGGGAGATTGCTGTGCCATCTGAAACCGGATTTTACCGGATAATTAACCCATATTGTTCCCAAAATGATAATGTTAGAGGAGGAGGGGGTGATGAGGTCAAGAAGTTTATGGATCTTTTTTTGGTTGCTCTTGATCTGGTTTGTGGTTTTTCAGACAGATAAAGGGGTTGCACAGGAAGCAAAGGTCTATACATTGGAGGAAGGTGTCGCAGAAGCCCTGGCCAATAACTGGGCTCTAAAGGCAAAGCAGGAGAAACTAGACCAGGCAACCTCTGTCAAAAACCAGGCCAGGGCCAATTTTCTGCCAAAGTTGAGCATGAACTATGGCTACACCCGGTTGGGTGCGGATAGAAAAATACGATACCTCCAGGATCTCACCGTTGGGACCCGGGACAATTACGCATGGCGAGGATCGGTTGTACAGCCCCTTTTTACCGGGTTTGCCCTAATAAGTACTTACAGGCTTGCAGAACTGGGTATTGACCAATCAAAGATGGAGATAGAACTGGAAAGACTTGACCTCGCCCTGAAGGTGAAGCAGATCTATTTTGAAATCTTAGCTGCGGATAAGGCTTTGGAATCATTTAATAAAGCAGTAGAAGCCCTGGAATTTCATGCCAAGGTAGCTCGCAGTTTCTATGAGGTGGGAATGACCCCCGTAAACGATCTCCTGGAGTCAGAGGTAAACCTCGCAAATGCGCAGCGCGATGTGAATGTGGCCAAGAATGCCACCCAGCTGTCCCGTTCATCCTTCAATACGGTTTTGTCAAGGCCTGTTAATGCCAAGGTGGCGGTGAAGGATATCCTGGTTCCCAAACCCGAACGTGGAAATTTTCAGGATTACTTGCAAAAGGCACTCAAGAACCGGCCCGAAATGAAAATCGTTGAAATCAATATTCTTAAGGCGGACCAACAGATCAGGCTGGCAAAAAGCAAGATCTACCCCGAAGTTGTGCTGGCGTTTGACTATATAAAGGAAGGAGACACGCCTGATGTGTCAGGCAGCGATCTTCACAAGGCGGACGAGTGGCAGGCTACTGCTGGTTTGTCATGGACATTTTGGGAGTGGGGGAAGACCTATTATGCGGTCAAAGAACAGGACAGCCTCAAGAAGGAACTGATAAAGACGAGGATGTCCCTGGAGGATCAGATACAGCTTCAAATCAAGGATGCCGTTTTGAACTTGGAACAAGCAGAGAAAAACATTCCCATAACACAAAAGGCCGTCGAGCAGGGTGAAGAAAATCTGCGAGTGAGCACGGAACGTTATAAGGCCCAGGTGGCCACCTCCACCGAAGTGGTCGATGCCCAAAGATATCTGACAAGGGCTCGGGTAAATAATTTCACCGCATATTATGATTACCGTTTGGCCAAGGCCCAGTTGCTTAGGAGCATGGGGACGTTTTGATTCTACGCTGCTGGCTGTTTGTTGCCTATTATCACACCCCGAGAATGTATTGAGTCCCTTTACGAATAAATGATCATATATGGGCAAAAGTGATTCAGCTATTTCATCTATTCAAGAATTTCGGGCCAAATGCCGCACTAAGAGATATCGACCTAAGAGTTTCCAGAGGCGAATTCGTTCTTATTACAGGTCCGAGCGGGGCAGGAAAAACCACCTTGCTGAGGCTAATCTTTGGCGCTGAGAAGCCAACCAGCGGCCAAATACTGATAAATTCCATAAACCTGAACCGCATTGGACGCGCAAGCCTTGATTTACTGCGCCGGAGGATCGGTTTTGTTTTTCAGGACTTCAAATTGTTGCCCAAAAAAACCGTTTTTGAGAACGTGGCGCTTGCCCTGGAGGTGACTGGTGAACGTGGTTCGATTGTCAGAAAAAAAACACATCAATCGCTGAGACGTGTGGATCTGGCCCAAAAGGAGAAGGCATACCCTCTTTCATTATCCGGGGGTGAGCAGCAACGGGTGGCTATTGCCAGGGCTATTGTGAAAGATCCCTTGATCTTGCTCGCCGACGAGCCGACGGGCAATCTGGATGCTGATTTGACAAAAGATATAATCACCCTTTTCAAAAACATACATGTAAAAGGGACCACCATAGTTGTGGCTACGCACAACCAGGAACTTTTTGAACATTCAGGGCAGAGAACAGTTGTCTTAAAACGGGGAAAGATTGTCGAAGAGAAATGAAATTAAGACTGTGGTCCTATTTTCTAAAACAGACGTCGATGAATATTATGAACAATCGGCTTGTTCATGTCATCGGCCTGGGGACCATGTTTGTGTCAATATTGATCTTTGGCGCATTTCTCCTTCTTTTTGTAAATTTAAATGTCTGGGTTCAGGGGGTGGGGCAAGCCCTCTCCATGTCGGTTTATCTTGATGATGGAATAAGCGTGTCCAAGAGAGATATGATAGCCTCCTGGATAAAGAGTTTGCCGACAGCCAAGATCGACCGCTTTATTGCCAAGAAAGATGCATTACAAGAATTAAGAGGTGTTCTGGGCCCCCAAGCCGGTCTCCTTGAAGGCCTTTCTACTAACCCCCTCCCTGCCTCACTGGAGGTCGTTTTTGAGAAAAGTAATGGGCAAAGAATAGACCCAGAAAAGATAAAGAAAGAGTTGGAGAAGATGGAAGGGGTGGAAGAGGTCCAGTACAGTGAGGAGTGGCTGAAACAGTTTAAAGGACTACTGGGATTGATAAAGATGACGGGGCTTATTATAGGGGGGCTTTTATGCCTGGGTATCCTCTTTATAATTACCAATACTATAAAGCTCACCATTTATTCACGAAAGGAAGAAATCGAAATCTTAAAGCTGGTTGGTGCCACGGACTGGTTTGTCAAGATACCTTTTTTGTTGGAAGGGGCCATTCAGGGAATACTTAGCGGAATCCTGGCTCTCCTGATCCTTTTTTTGGGATATTATCTGTTTACAGCAGAAAAAATGGTTTTCACGGGTGTGGGTGTTTTTGATCTGATCTTTTTGCCTTACGAATATTCCCTTTTGATCTTCCTGGCAAGTGTCATCCTTGGTCTGGCGGGGAGCCTCATCGCAGTAAGACGTTTTTTTGATATATGACAGACTTCTTAATTTTCTAACAAAAAATAACTATAAACCTCATAGTGACAATGAGATCTATATGATGAAGGGGATCGCATCTCGATTATCAAGAATTTCTATTATTCCGGTAATCATGCTTTTCTGCATTACACCGGCACACCTTAAGGCCGCTTCTCATACGGGATCCGGAGAAAAACAAGAGCAAGCAAAAAAGATTGAATCCCAGCTTTTTAGCCAAAAAGGTAAGCTAAGGACGGTTTACTCCCAGGAGAAGGACCTGCTGGCAGAACTGGACGTTCTTGAAAAGGATGTGGAAGAGAAAAGACGTTCTGTGGCGAAATTGAAGAAAATGATCCGGCTTGCGGCTAATGAAGTTAAAGGGCTTCAGGGGAAATTGGGAGAGACTCAAAGGGCATCAAGGAATACAGAGTCAAGATTGGCTCATAAAATGATTAGCCTTTATAAATATGCAAGAAAGGGCTATGTCAGGCTTGTTGCTGATGTCAGAGATATGGACCAATTCCGACGACGGGTCAAATATCTTAAGGTCATCGTCAGAGAAGACCGCAGGGAGTTGGTGCGGTTGGCCCAAGATGTCAGCAGACAACAATCTGAAGTTTCACAAGCAGAAAAGGTCCTATTTCAAAAAAAAGAAATGATTGACGAAAAAAAACATCGACTATTGTCTTTCAAAAAGGAGCTTGAAAAAAAGACGATTCGACTTATGAAAGTACATAAGGAGAAGGAATTTTATGAGACCGCAGTGAGAGAACTGCAACTTGCTGCAAAAGATTTGCGAAAAACCCTCTCAAAGGTGCAGAAGAAGGCGCCTCATAAGATGTTTCAGAATTCAAGTTTTCGAGAAGCAAAAGGGAAACTGCCTCTCCCTCTTGGGGGAAAAATAATCAGAGGTTCAAGGCCTCCAGGGTCTTCAAAGTTGAATTTGCATGAAGGAATCTTTATTGACGGAACTTCAGATCCAAAAGTACGGGCCGTTTTTCCAGGGAGGGTCGATTTTTCTGGAAAGCTGGCCGGATACGGACAAATTATTATATTAAATCACGGTTCTAGATTCTTTACCATATCAGCGCTTCTCCGCAAAAGGGACAAGAAAGAGGGAAATGTGGTTGCAGGGGGAGAGGTTATCGGGGTGGCCGGGGGCAGCGGATCTTCGGCGAGAGGGAGACTTTATTTCGAAATCAGAAGGGGAGGGAAAAATCTGGATCCCTTAGTGTGGCTAAAGACTCGATAAATCATCAAATCCTAGCGGCCCAATTGATAGATTGATATTATTGCCTGCTATGATTATATTGTCTTAACCGAAAGCGCCATTCGGGTTGTAAGCAAAGAAGCGTTTTTTTTCGGACAACTTTTTTTGGGTTGTTTTTGGTGCATGAATCAACTAAGAATCTTACGGGTCGTATGCTTTGGTAATCGTGAGTCTTTGATAGCCTTCAAGAAATGGTTTTTAGGGCAAATATCGTTCGGTGATTCTGAAGGAGACCCCGGGCAACAATTAACCGGTTTAAGGTTCAAGGCCTAAGACTCAATGTTTTTTATATGATGTCGACTTGGTTTTGGCGCCGGTTGTTCTATGGTAAATTGATTTGAGGAGCAGGAAGATGCAGGTTCTGAAAAAGAGGTTTGTGGTCAGCATTGTTTTGATCTCCGTCATGGTAGCGGGGGCCCTTTTCCTTAACGGGGGTGGTGGTGAAGTCAAGGCAGATACAAAAAATGTATACAGAAATCTGGATGTCTTTACGGAGGTCCTCAGACAGATAGAAAAGAACTATGTGGATCCCCAGGAGCCTCAAAAACTGATTTACGGTGCCATAAAGGGAATGGTGCAAAGCCTTGATCCCCATTCTTCCTTTATGACAAAAGAAGAACACCAAGAGTTGATGATGGAGACAAAGGGGAGCTTCTCAGGGATCGGTATTGAGATAACGGTTAAAGACCATGTCCTTACCGTGGTTTCTCCAATTGAGGACACTCCGGCCTATACGGTCGGCATAAAGGCAGGGGATAAAATAATCAAGGTGGAGGGGGAGTCCACAAAAGATATGACTCTGATGGACGCGGTCAAAAAGATCAGAGGACCCAAGGGAACCCAGGTGAAACTGACCATTGCCCGGGAAGGTGCTCAAAAGCCCTTGGAGTTTTCCATTACACGGGATGTTATCCCACTCAAAAGCGTGAAATACTATTCCCTGACCCCGGAGATGGGGTATGTCAGAATCTCCAATTTTCAGAGCAAAACAGCCAAGGATCTTTCCATTGCCCTTGAGGAATTGGAAAAACCGGGGAAGCTGGAGGGCTTGATTGTCGACCTGAGAAATAACCCCGGAGGGCTTTTATCACAGGCAATAGAAGTATCAGAGCTTTTTCTGGATTCGGGCGTTATTGTTACCACCAAGGGGAGGAACAGTTCTCAGAATATAAAAGCTACCGCACACAAGATTGAGATACAAAGAGACTATCCGATCATCGTTTTGGTCAATGGGGGAAGTGCCAGTGCCTCGGAAATAGTGGCCGGGGCGCTTCAGGACAACAAAAGGGCTGTTATTTTGGGTACGAGGACTTTCGGAAAAGGTTCAGTTCAGACAATTTTGCCTTTGTCGGATGGGTCAGGGCTTCGCTTGACCACCTCTCTCTACTATACGCCAAGTGGGAGATCCATTCAGTCCAGCGGTATAATCCCCGATATTGAACTGGCCTATGCCCCCCCGAGCGAGAAAAAAGAAAAAAAACCTCACCGGTTTATGAGGGAAGAGGATCTCAAGGGCCATATGCAAAACGAAAAGGAAGAGGTAGGAAAGACTCCGGAAAAAAATCAAGGGAACGATAAGGATACCAAGGCCAAAATGCTGGTCGAAAAAGATAACCAGGTGCGCCACGCCCTGGAGCTGCTCAAGACCTGGGGCATTTTTTCCAAAATAAATGGCGGTTCCTGACCCATCACGCCGATGTGTAAATACGTTGTGATCGGGAATGAAGAAGCGGAAATCTTCCCCACCACATTTCCCATGTCCCAGACGCAGAGATTGGGAAAAATAGCCATTCTCAGACAGCCTCCTAGGCCTTTTGGATAACTTATCTGTCTCCCCGGTATCGCGGACCCCTTCCAGGGGCAAACCAAGACCTGGTCGCCCCTCCGGCTTGCGGTTCGTAGCGTATACAACTTGGAGATGACATAGGTTTATGGCCTGGAGTCTGGCCAGGATTTTTTTAATTGGAAACAGAAGAGAGGACTGAATTGGAAGTTCCTTTTTTTGATCTGAAAGAGCAGTATAAAGATATCCGCGAAGAAGTTCTGTTGGCCACAAAGGATGTTTTCGATTCCCAACGGTTTGTTCTGGGACCACAGGTGGAAGAACTGGAGAGAAGAGTCGCCCGTTACTGCCAATGCGAGTATGCTGTGGGGGTGTCATCGGGTAGTGACGCCTTGTTGGTTTCTCTGATGACGGCGGACGTCGGTGTTGGGGATCTGGTGATCACAACGCCATATACCTTTTTTGCCACTGTTGGGGCGGTGGTAAGGGTTGGGGCAAGACCGGTATTGGTCGATATCGATAAACGCACATACAACATGGATCCAGACGGGCTCGACCTTGTTTTTTTCAAAATGGATGAAAAGAGCAGGTCTAGGGTGAAAGCAATTATACCTGTTCATCTCTTTGGCCAGTGTGTGGATATGGAGCCTGTCCTGACGTTTGCAGAGGCCAATGGGCTCGCCGTTATAGAAGATGCGGCCCAGGCAATTGGGGCCGAATACGGGTCTGGTGATGAGGGGCTCCAAAAAAGGGCTGGCTCCATTGGACATTATGGGTGTTTCTCCTTTTACCCGACAAAAAATCTGGGGGCCTTTGGTGAAGCAGGAATGGTGACTACCAATGACAAGGCTCTCTATGAAAACCTAAGAATAATGCGTAACCACGGAGATGTGGCCAGATACGACCACCGTTTTGTTGGGGGGAATTTCAGGATGGATGCCTTGCAGGCCGCTGTATTGCTTGTGAAACTCAATTACCTGGATGGGTGGATAAAAAAAAGAAGAGAAAATGCCAGCCTATATTGGAGCCTGTTTAAAGATGTAGGGCTGGAATGGATCTCATTGCCGGAAGAAATTGAAAAAAAACATGTCTACAATCAATATGTGATCAAAATTAAAGACCGGCGAGAAGAACTCAGAAGGTATTTGGTTGGAAAAGGTATTGGTTCCGAGGTGTTTTATCCTGTGCCGCTCCACATGCAGGAGTGTTTTGAATATCTTGGGCATAAAAAAGGGGATTTTCCGGTTTCTGAGGAGGCTGCAAGAAGGACCTTGGCGCTTCCGATTTATCCGGAACTGAGGACTGATCAGATCCATAATGTTGTTGATATGATAAAAGAATTTTTCAGTAAGGGGTGACCTGAAAATTTTATTTGATGGATTGCAATATTTGTCTTGACATTTAGTTCGGATACAGGTAAAAATGTCTTTTTTGATTTCGAACAAACAAAAGTGTTGACAGAAATTTCCGAATGACGTAATATCCATTCATTCGTTTGTTCTTTGAAAACTAAATAGTGACGCATAGCGTAGGCCTCTGAGAAAAAAAGGGTTTTATACCCTGAATTGAATTAAGTTTAAGTGGAGAGTTTGATCCTGGCTCAGAACGAACGCTGGCGGCGTGCCTAACACATGCAAGTCGAACGAGAAACTCCGGGCTTGCTCGGAGGAGTAAAGTGGCGCACGGGTGAGTAACGCGTGGGTAACCTGCCCTTGAATCTGGGATAACCCCGTGAAAACGGGACTAATACCGGATATTATCCCTTTGGCTGTGGCCTTAGGGATGAAAGGTGACCTCTCCATGGAAGTTGCCGTTTGAGGAGGGGCCCGCGTACCATTAGCTTGTTGGTGGGGTAATGGCCTACCAAGGCGACGATGGTTAGCTGGTCTGAGAGGATGATCAGCCACACTGGAACTGGAACACGGTCCAGACTCCTACGGGAGGCAGCAGTGAGGAATTTTGCGCAATGGGGGAAACCCTGACGCAGCAACGCCGCGTGAGTGAAGAAGGCCCTCGGGTCGTAAAGCTCTGTCAAGTGGGAAAAAATGTTTTCGGTTAATACCCGGGAGCCTTGATGGTACCACTGGAGGAAGCACCGGCTAACTCCGTGCCAGCAGCCGCGGTAATACGGAGGGTGCAAGCGTTGTTCGGAATTACTGGGCGTAAAGAGCGTGTAGGCGGCTTGGTAAGTCAGATGTGAAAGCCCTGGGCTCAACCCAGGAAGTGCATTTGAAACTGCCATGCTTGAGTATGGGAGAGGAGAGTGGAATTCCCAGTGTAGAGGTGAAATTCGTAGATATTGGGAGGAACACCCGTGGCGAAGGCGACTCTCTGGACCAATACTGACGCTGAGACGCGAAAGCGTGGGTAGCAAACAGGATTAGATACCCTGGTAGTCCACGCCGTAAACGATGAGAACTAGGTGTAGTGGGTATTGACCCCCGCTGCGCCGAAGTTAACGCATTAAGTTCTCCGCCTGGGGAGTACGGCCGCAAGGCTAAAACTCAAAGGAATTGACGGGGGCCCGCACAAGCGGTGGAGCATGTGGTTTAATTCGACGCAACGCGAAGAACCTTACCTGGGTTTGACATCCTCTGACTGCCCCGGAAACGGGGTTTTTCCGACTCTGTCGGAACAGAGTGACAGGTGCTGCATGGCTGTCGTCAGCTCGTGTCGTGAGATGTTGGGTTAAGTCCCGCAACGAGCGCAACCCTTGTTCCTAGTTGCCAGCACTTCGGGTGGGCACTCTAGAGAGACTGCCTCGGTTAACGAGGAGGAAGGTGGGGATGACGTCAAGTCCTCATGGCCTTTATATCCAGGGCTACACACGTGCTACAATGGGCTGTACAATGGGTCGCCAATCCGCGAGGATGAGCCAATCCCAAAAAGCAGCTCTCAGTTCGGATTGAAGTCTGCAACTCGACTTCATGAAGTTGGAATCGCTAGTAATCGTGGATCAGCATGCCACGGTGAATACGTTCCCGGGCCTTGTACACACCGCCCGTCACACCACGAAAGTCGACTGTACCAGAAGTTGCTGGGCTAACCACGCTTTGGCGGGGAGGCAGGTACCTAAGGTACGGCCGGTAATTGGGGTGAAGTCGTAACAAGGTAGCCGTAGGGGAACCTGCGGCTGGATCACCTCCTTTCTAAGGAGTAAATCTTCTCCGATCCCAGATTGGGGAGGAAAATCCTAGGTCAATCTTACGCTGGTGTCACTATTTAGTATTGAGAGAATAAGCTGGTTTCGGATTTCGGATTTCGGGATTAAAAAATCCACAATTCGTGATCGCTAGTCCGGAATTGGGGATGGGCCTATAGCTCAGTTTCGGTTAGAGCGCACGCCTGATAAGCGTGAGGTCGTTGGTTCAACTCCAACTAGGCCCACCAGACCGGATTCGGATTTTAGAATTCGGATTATGGATTGAAAAGAAGAAAAAGTCTGTGATCCGCAATCGTAAATCCGCAATTCTTTGGGGGTGTAGCTCAGTTGGGAGAGCACCTGCTTTGCACGCAGGAGGTCATCGGTTCGATCCCGTTCACCTCCACCAAATAGACATTCAAAATTGAAAACCCAATGTTGAAGGCGCAGGATGTTTGAATTGGCCTTCAGCGTTTGGCTTTGAGCTTTGAATATCAAGCTCGGGGCATATGCCCATTCGTTCTTTGACAACTGAATACTGGATAATGCAATTTCAGAGGTGCCTTGAAAACTCTGTAAAAATAGTATAAATGGAAAAAGTTTATGGCCAAGCTATAAAGGGCAGACGGTGGATGCCTTGGCGTCGGATGGCGATGAAAGACGTGGTTAGCTGCGATAAGCTTCGGCGAGCCGCTAAACAGGCATTGAGCCGAAGATTTCTGAATGGGGAAACCCATTTCGGGTAATTCCGATTTATCTATCACTGAATACATAGGTGATAGAGGCAAACGAGGAGAACTGAAACATCTAAGTACCCTCAGGAAAAGAAAGCAACAGCGATTCCCAAAGTAGCGGCGAGCGAAATGGGAACAGCCCAAACCGGATATATGTTAAAGCCTGCAAGCGTTGTATATCCGGGGTTGCGGGTCCCTGTTGGAGGGAGTTGCAGCTCCTTCGGCAAGTTACAAATTTAACGGATAGCTGAATAGCCTGGAAAAGCTAGTCATAGAAGGTGAT
>PVMK01188728.1_pt1 | contig 17048 bp, 14 predicted proteins | sample 1853481 | NCBI WGS metagenome assembly PVMK01 (sample SAMN08533507, study PRJNA380276) | Marine sediment metagenome, whole genome shotgun sequencing project.
ATTTGGCAGCCGGGATGTTGGATTCAGGGAATTCGATTTCCTACGAACAGTACGTGATAGATAATGAGATCATTGGAATGATCAACAGGATACTTTCGGGTATCAGCGTGAACGAAAGTACTCTCGGTTTCGATGTGATTGAAAAAGTCGGCCCGGGAGGAAATTATGTTATGGAAGATCACACCATCGAACACATGGAGGAGGAATTCTTCTATCCTGATCTGAGTGTGCGCTGTAACTTCGATATATGGGAGGAGAGAGGCAGGCCCAGCATGTTAAGCCGCGCCAACGATCTGGTCGATGAAATTCTGGACGATGGAAGGGAGGGGTTGTTGGATACGGATTTGATTCTTGAAATAAATAAGAAGTTCTCTGGTATTCAAAATCTCTAAACCAAATATTAAACTACTATTTGACAACAATGATAAAGAGGGGCGAAACGAGAATAGATGCGGTCATCGACAAGACTCATTGCATGTGGTGTATTCAGGCCAGCCTTGGAGCACCTGGGGGTGGAAGAGAGATACCCTCGCGTGCGTTCTAGTTACCTTCCGTCCAATCTACACTTGAGGCCGCAAGACTTAAGAAGACAGCTGTCAGAGACAATCACATCAGCCAGACAAGGAAACGAACGTATCCTCTGCCTTTACGGGACCTGTTTTCCTGACATCGATGACTTCTGCAGACACCAAGGAGTGACTAAAGTCCCAGGGTTTCACTGTTTTGAGATGCTCCTTGGCAGTGAACAGTACGAGAATGTCATTAACGAGAAGCCAGGCACCTATTTTCTGGAAAGAGACCTCATTCTGAATTTCGAGGAATACTGCCTGGAACCACTTGAACTCCACGACGACGAGATAAAAAGATTAGTTTTTGAACATTACGAGAGGATAGTATACGTAAGGCAGCCCTCAGATCCCGACTTGGTCTCCAGGGCTTCTGAGGTGGCTGAGTTTTTGCAGTTATCTTTGGAGATCCAGGATGCGGATTATTCGCACTTGGAGCAGATACTCACCGACCTACTCTGAGTCGGTAGCGCTTCACCCCTAGAGAAATTGGATGGAGCAAAGATAGGACCGGCGAAGATGAAAAAGCCGCGGAAAAAAAAGAGACGCTCCTTTTCCTTGCCACCACCAAGAAAACAGAAGCGAAGACACATTTGGCTCAAAGTTTTGCCGGAAGACCTATGGCTGAAAGTCGGTCGGGGAAAGACTATCTTAGAAGCCCTCCAAAAGACCGATGTGGAATTGGAAGGAGATTGCGGCGGCTTAGGGAAATGCGGCAAGTGTAAGGTGAAAGTTCTTTCTTCTCTCGGCCCCCCCTCGAAGGAAGGGAAGGAACTCCTGGAGGAAGAGGAGATCAGACAAGGAGTGCGACTCGCTTGCCGCACCAAATTGAAAAAGGATTTGACCATCCAGGTTGGTGAGTCTGAGGAGGAAACATACTATCAGATTTTGAAAATGGGCCGCAGACCTATTTTCCATCTCGATCCCCTTTTGGACAAGAAACTGGTCACCTTGAATCTCGAGGGAGAGAATAGCGGACTGGCCGATTTCGAAAGAATCAAGCTGGCAATGGGGCCTAACTATGACGATTTGACTGCGCCACTTCACTGCCTTCGCACCCTGCCTGACATGCTGGCAAGAACTCAGTTCCATGGAGCTGCAGTGCTTCACGGGAAATCCTTGCTTGCTTGGCAACCCTGGGAGGAGGGGGGCCGTCGCTACGGATTAGTCTTCGATTTGGGTACAAGCACTTTAGTCGGTAAGCTTATAAGCTTGCTTGACGGAAATGAGGTCGCCGCCATCTCGCGTCTCAACAGTCAAAGCAAGTACGGCTCAAATGTCATCAGTCGTCTGCAGTACGTCAAGGAGAATTCAAAGGGGCTTGAGCGTCTGAACGAACTTTTGATAAAAGATTTAAACCGCATCACAAAACGTCTTTTGTATGTCGGCGGGTTGCAACCGGAGGATATTTTCATCGGAGTTGCTGCGGGAAATACTACCATGCAGCATCTGTTGTTGAGTTTGGACCCCAGGGGCATCGCGCAAGCACCTTTCAATCCCGTTTCCACAGATGGCATGATCGTGAAAGCAGCAGATTTGGGTCTCGAGGTACACCCTGAGGCCCTGCTCTACGTGATGCCCACCAGATCCGGCTACATTGGTGGAGATTTGATCAGCGCCGTGCTCGCATCCGGAGCAGCGGAAGAAGAAAACAAAATGATTTTGGGGCTGGATCTCGGTACCAATGGGGAGATTTTTCTCGGCAATCGCAAGCGCTTGCTGACCTGCTCGGCAGCGGCAGGTCCCGCCCTTGAGGGTGCGAAAATCTCCCAGGGCATGATTGCCAGGTCTGGAGCGATTGAGGGTGTCAGCTCAGGGAATGGCGACTTTTCGTGCAGAGTCATCTCGAACATCAAACCCAAGGGAATTTGCGGGAGCGGGCTGGTTGATCTGGCAGCAGTCCTTTTGCATGCCGGCATTATCGACTATGAGGGTTTGGTCCAACCTGGCCTAGAAAATGCGGGCGATGTCATAGGGGCAAGAGTAATTGAAAAATCAGGGGTCTATGACTTTCTCGTGGCAGCCTCAGAGGAGAGTTTAGATGGTAGACCGATCTATCTCAGGCAGAAGGACATTCGTGAGCTTCAGCTTGCCAAGGGGGCAGTGGCTGCCGGGATAAAAACCCTGATGGATGAAATGGGTATTGGGGTGGATGGCATTGACCTTATCTATCTAGCCGGTGCTCTCGGAAATTACGTTCATCCCCTCAGTGCCATGCGCATCGGTCTCATTCCCAGGGTAAGACCGGACATCGTCCAGTCTCTCGGCAATGCTGCCAGCACAGGCGCTTCCATGGTGCTGCTATCTAAGGCTTACTGGCAGAAGGCCAATGATCTGGCTCACTCCATCGAGCACATCGAGCTCTCCACCCGCCTCGACTTCAATGAGTACTTTGTTGAAAGTCTGAATTTCCCAGAAGAAAATCTCTGGTAGGTTTGCGCCTGGCGCCAAGCGCATAGCGCAGAGCGTTTTTGAACTGTTAGCTTGACGCTATGCGCTCTGCGTTTCTCTTGACAACGGACGACGGACTAAAGACTAATCCACTGCCCTACTGTGTCTAGGGCTGGACCGTCACCGAAGTTATCTGTAAATAATTGGAAGTAATAGAGTTCTTCTTTGCTTCGAACAAGCGGGTATTTGGCTTGGGCCTCGGCCAGTTCGTCATCACTGATAGAAGTTTCAAAGTAATCTGGGAGTAGAGCAGCCGAACCGGAGCCTTGCGAGAACTCTTGTTTCAAACGGCGAGTGATAATCTCTGGTAAGAATGGCTCAAATGCTTTCCTGAAGATCCATTTTTCGATTTTCTCATCCCCATCCGGTTTCTGTTTATATTCGGGAGGGATGGCCAACATGTAACGAAATAGTTCACCCGATATCAACGGCGCCACTACCCGGATGGAATTGCAGTGGTTCATGCGATCCAGCCTCAGAGAAGCATTGTTGTGCAAGAAGCCGATACATTCCATCTGATGAACAAATAACTCTTCCGGAGGAAAATCTTTGAGGTATAAATATCCACAAAAAATCTCGTCACCGCCTTCACCGGAGAGAAGTAGGTCTATGCCATGCTCTCGGGCGTATTTGGAAATGAGGAAATTAGATACCGAACTTCTCACTAAGGACGGGTCAAATGACTCCAGGTAGTAAATGACCTCAGGCAGCACCTCCACTACCTGTTCCAGATCCACGATCAACTCGTGGTGGTCGGAATTGATATGATCGGCCAACACCCTGGCGCTTCTTATGTCCTCACTCTCTCCCACACCCATGGCAAAAGTTTTCAGTCGGGCATCTTTCCCGAACTTCTCCCTGTGTAACTCACTGGCCAGATAATTGATCACACTGCTATCCATGCCTCCACTGAGCAAACCGGCCGTAGGGCACAGTGAAGTCCACTCGGCTGCGAAGACTCCTTTGGATAATGTCTCTAATATCCTTGATCATTTGGCCTAAATCGCTATGCAGAACTTCCGGCGGTGCTTTGGGCAATTCTGCAAAACGGCTGAGCTGCCACCACTGTCCATATAATGACCAGGTGGAAACTCATGGATGTCATCAGTCACAGCGGCGAGGCTTTTGAGTTCAGTAGCCAGATACAAAGTATTATCTCTACGTCCGTAAAAGAGTGTTTTGATGCCCAGCAGGTCTCTGGCTGCAAATATTTCATCTCCGTTGGAAATCACAAAGGCAAAAATGGCATCATCCAGATATTCACACATATTGCTGCCGTGCTCTTGGTGCAGGTGAAGCACCAGCCGCTCTTCCTGGAAAGGGACCATTTGAAAGGCCGTGGGCTTTAGCCAGTTCTTTTTGATTTCCCATTTGGCCATCGTAACAAATTTGCCAAACCCCATTCCCAGAACTGGTGACGGGGACTTTGTCCCTATCTGGATTCGCCATGGGGCAGTCGGCTTTGAGATAGTTTTGCGCCATCATCACTTGCTTGTTAGTGGAGATCCCAGAAACATAAGGCCCCCGATAGTTTATCTTTTTAAACATTTCTTCGATCTTCAAGGGATCCGGACTACCATATCCAACCACAAGACCACTCATCTTACATCTCCCAAAGAATTTGTTCGAGTATTCGCCACTATTTCCTGACAAAGCCGCACTTTTTAGCGAACGTCCTATACCACGGTTTGCACCCATCTGTAGATTTACAATTTTCGCGCTCTTCGCTGTACTTCGCTGGCTCTATTTCCCGTAGTCTCTGGTCCTATTCTCGGACTTTCACCAAAATACCCCACAAGACCGTGTCCCATACCAGTACCGTGCTGTAATTCCATTTCAAGCTTGCGTAAGGCAAAACCAAGAACTGACTCGATCACATTTGCCCGGACGTCTCCCCACTTGAGCCAGCCTACTCCTTCTACGACTTTGCGCATAGTTTCCATGGCCTCTTTCAAAGGTGTCGGGTAGAAGGGGAGTATCTCCGGAACGCTACACAGCTCAGCTTTATCGCAATCGTATTCTCCGAGCAAATGCATAGTGTGTTTGATCAGAGCGTTGGTAGACATAAAAAACATCTCAAAGAAGTTGTTGATATGGTCGAAACCCTGCCTGGGGACGTAGTCAACTAAAAGAGTCTCCAAATCTGTACGCACGTAGTTTTCAAAAAGGGCGTTCACCGGACCGCGCAGCTTGGGGCAATTCTTGTTGTAATCGCCTGTATCCAGATGGCGACCCACAAATATGGACCGATCAAAGAAGGCCAAAGGTTTGATTTCTACGCCTGACTCCTTGGAGGCCCCTTCTATGATATTCATGATCTCGTCCCGACAGACGAGCTTCAAGGCAAATGAGGCCACGTCAGCAGTGGCTCGCTCCTCTTCGGGGTATATGTATGATATCCGGTAGTCCATGAAATATTCCTTATCCACCGGATGGTGCCAGAGATCCTGCCATTCAATGGTGTAGCGGCCGAGCCAGTCACCCATAAAAAGAGCGCGCTCGGGAGCATGTTTGCAAATATCGGCGATGATCTTGACGCACTGGTTGTTGTTGAAATGGGAAAGGGTCCCAAAGGAGTTGAAATAAAAATCAAATGGTGGTTCGTCATTCATTATCTCTGGAATTAGACCATTGGAAAGATCTCCCTGAATAAACCTCATTTTGGGGTTACTGCCATAATAGTCTTCGGCTTGATTGAGGAGATCCTCGTTAATGTCTACTCCCACGTAGTCTTTCAACATGTCCTCGGTGAGTGCTGCGGTGATGTATTCATAGATGCCTGGATCTTTGGTGTTGACCCCCATAATCAGATCATAGCCATCACTACTGCCGCATCCCAGATCCAGGACACGAATGCGCTCCAGCCGTTGCCTCTTGCGTTCCACCAGTTCGTTGAGGGCAGGGCGCAAAAAGACGGCAGTGACTTGATCCTCCCATAATCTTCTAACGTTGTCATACTTACCAATCAAGCCTGAGGCCTTGTCGTACTTTCCCGTATGGAAGGCTTGAGTATATGCTTTCTTTTCCGACATGGTTTTTCTCCCTACATATCCTCGGTCGCAGTCACGCCAAGGCGTGAATTCATGAAACGTCCGGGCTTCTGCTTACGCTGCCGTTGTTTTCAATATATCAATGGCATCAAAAGCGTCCCTGCAATAGGCATCCGCCCCGATTTCTTGGGCGAACGCTGCTGAGGTGGGCGCTCCGCCAATGAGCACTTTGACATGGTCGCGAAGGCCCTCTTGCTCCAGTTTCCTCACAACCTCTGCCATCACTCGCATGGTTGTAGTCAGAAGTGCGGAAAGGCCGATAAAAGGTGCCTCGTTTTCCTTTACCGCACCGATAATTTGATCCGCAGATACATCCGTACCCAAATCAATGATCTGGTAACCGGCTCCCTTCAGCATTATCGCCACGATGTTCTTGCCGATGTCGTGAAGATCTCCCGCCACTGTGGCGATGACGAACGTACCCTTACTCTTTACCCCGGCTTTCATCAGATGCGGGCTCAAGATATCCATGGCCACACCAACGCACTCTGCCGAAGCAAGCATGTCCGGGATGAGATATTCATCCCGCTCGAATTTCTCTCCCACCTCCTCCATGGACTTGGTAAGGGCCTCCAAAACAATTTCCTTCGGGTCAATACCTTCCTCTATGGCCTGTTCTACTAATTCTGTAACGGCAGGCTGACCCTCTAGACCCTCATCAAAACCTTCGTCTTCAGCCTCCACTCTTCCCTGGACGACGTTAAAGGCAAGCGTCTTCAGAAGCTCCTGTTTAGCCATTGTTCATCTCTCCTCTCTTAAGCAATCAAAACAAAACTGGGAATTCACCACGAAGTGCACGAAGAACACGAAGTCTAAAAAATAAAACATATTCAATGCTTCGTGCCCGTTCTTTGTCCTTCGTGGGAAGTACTCTATTTTGTTTACACTTCTTTTAAGCTTGGTAGAATACCCGGGACCTCCTTAAAAATCTGGTCTTGAGTGGCCTGATCCAGGTGCTCCGCTGGCTCCGCCTCCAATTTTTCCATGTAATCTAGGGCGTTCTCTATGACCTTGTCTTCCAGATCCTTGGTTTCAAATCGGTAGGGGTTAGAAACGTCGCCACGGTGCATGGCCTTCCGAGCGAAGCGGGCATAAAGTCGATGGCTGGAAGCCATCACTTTCTTAACTATCTTGAGCATGTCATCTATTTCGGCCTGATTAACCTTGGGCTCTCGCAAACAGTGTTTTATTTTGCCTATTTGCTCATTGTCGAGAACAGCCTGAACCGGGCAGAAGGTGTTGGTTCGATCCAGGAGCCCAAAGGCATAATGGATATACTGAGCCCCACTCATGGCCATGTAATGATGAGTGAAAAGTTTTTCAAACAGCGCCTGCATGCCAGGGACCTTGGCATCCCCCACACCGGCGGTGGAGTAGCAAGGCACCTGGTAGTAACGAGCTAACTGAACACAGTCTATATTGTACTGGTTGAATTCCGGGCAACCGTAGAGGTCATGCAGGTCATCCAAACGGGCTCGTACGGGGACACTTCCATAAAGCACTGGGGAACCCTCTCTAATCAGCTGCGTGAGGGTGATACCCGCCAGGATTTCAGCATTGATCTGGGCGACCATGCCTGCTTCCTGGATAGGGGCTGAAGAGCCTCCCTGGGGAGAAGAAGAAATGACCAACGGTAAACCGCTCTCCACGATGGCAAAAACCTTCTCAGCAGTGTCGTCCACGATTTGAAGCGGGCTTTTGAACACACAGGCAATAAAGGAAACCACGGGGTTTTCTCTGAGGGGCTTAATCCCACCGGCGATAATTTCCGCCATACGCACCACGTCGTTAAGTTTTTCCAGTGTGGTCAGGCCGGCTTGGACGTGCTTGGTGATGTTGTTGAGGCTGGCGAAGAACTTGTTCACATCGTGATTCTCGGAGGTGATCTCAGGATCCTGGATGTTCAAGGGCCGAATGAAGAAGTCCAGATGTTCCAATCTGTCGCAGAGTTTGGCAGCCCGGCTGAGCAAAGCAGAGTTGCCTCGGAGTTCTTTGAACCGGGGCACTTTCACCTTCACGTCACCGTCTTTGACGCTAATAAACTCTTCCATCTCTGTTTCGAGCCAGATGTTGGCCTCGGAGCCAGAGCCGAAGTAAACTCGGGGTACCTCCGCATCCAGGAGAAGACGATTTTCCGGTTTTCTGGCGCCCAGCACAAGGCGGGCCGGTGCTTTGGCCACGGCCTCCCTTATGAGGCCTGCAGGAAAGGTCACGCGCCAGCAAGGAGAGATGGATTTTTCGTCCTCCCAGACCTTGGCCCCATGCGCTTGAAAGAGCTTTGCCGCCCGCTCGTTGTAGCACCAAATTCCCGGGTCGGCCAAAATGCTTAACGAGGCCTGGTCTAGCCACTGGACTTGCTCCTGACTCAACCGCTCGTATGGTTTAACCAGGACCCCTTCTCTGTATGTGTCGATCACCTTTTCCTCCTTGTTGTAAACTGTGAGCTATTAGCGCTCAGCATGTCTCTCGCCCGAGCCCTGCGGGCTCTGTGAGAGATAAAACCTAAGGTCATTTCCGAAATGCCCGCATGTATTTACGACAGTGTCTGTCCCTGCCTAGCAGCACCTCGGCCGTTTTCACCGCAGCCGCGATCTCTTCGTCCAGAGGATCGATAATGGCGGCGTCGAGCCCAGCGCAGACCGCCATGCACAGGAAGGCTGAGTTCAACCTGCCTCTTGCGGGTAAGCCATAGGATATATTGGAAATACCAAGAACCGTCTTAGAACCGGGGAATGCTTTCTTTACCTCGGTAACAGCGCTCAGGGTTATCAGCCCGTGTTTCACATCCGTGCTGATGGGCATAACCAGGAGATCAAAGAAGACCTCTTCAATGGGGACTCCGTATTTTTGACAGGCCGCCGCTATCTTTTCACCTGCCCGCAGACGGTCTTGAACCGTTTTTGGTATGCCCTCTTCATCCATGGTCAACGCCACCAAAGGCGCATTGTAGGTACTGGCCAGTGGTACCACCTCGTCCAAGCTTTCTTGCTCTGCCTTGGCCGAGTTGATCAAAGATGGGCGTCCGTTGCGGCTCTTCAGACCGCTCTCCAACACAGCCGGATCTGCACTGTCGATGCTCAGGGGTACTTCCACCTCACTCTGAATGGTTTCAACGGCCCATTCCATTGCTTGAATTTCGTCCTCCCGAGAGCCAATCCCAGTCCCCACATTGACGTCAATATAGCTAGCGCCGGCTCCAGCTTGCTGCTTGGCCAAGTCCAGGAGTCTTTCCCGGTCTCGATTTTGGATTGCGGTTTTCACCATGGGAAGGGTACCGTTGATTTTTTCTCCAATGATTATCATGGTCTACTTGCTCCTGGGCCGCTATTCCATCAGAAAATTTTTTAGTCCCGTTATCTCTTGCGTTAGCTGTTCCCGTATCTTCGGGGGGAGGACAGATTGAGCAGGCGCATCGAGAATTTGGCGCACCTTATCTGTTGCCCGGTCGAGAGTATCCTTTGCTCCGAGGCCTTCCCATTTGTCTCGATTGTCCCTGTCACTGAGCTGGGGGTGGAACTGCTCGGAGCGCATGTAGCGTCGGGTGTGACGGCTGGAGACAAAGTGGCCACCGGGGCCAGCTTTCTTGAGCACGTCAAAAGCAAGAGTAGTATCGTCAACTTTGATGCCCTCAACAGCTCGCATGATCATGCCGATGATCTCATTGTCGATTACCAACTTGTCGAATGAAGCGGTCATGCAGAACTCCAAGAATCCAGCAGCATCATGGATGCAATTCCCCCCAGCCAGCGCCACCATGAGACCCGTAATCGCAGACTCATAAGCAGACTGGGCATCGTTCACTTTGGAATCGGACATGCCGGCTGTTGAATAGAGAGGCAGCTGATAGAATCGCGCCACCTGAGCCGAAGCGGCGTTCATCAGACCCATTTCCACCGCTCCGGAGAGGTATTTCATATCCCGCAAGTCGGTAATGGAAGAAATGCAACCGTAGAGCACCGGCGTACCCGGATTGACGAGCTGGGTTAGCATGACCCCGGCCAGGGTATCCACATTTTGAACAACCAGATTACCGGCCAAGGTGATGGGAGCCGTGGCTCCACAGAGAGGCTCAGCAGGCACGACCACAGGAATACCGTTGCGCGCCACCTCTATGGCAAGCTGACCGTAACTCTTGTCCAGTTTAAATGGGCTGATGTTGCAGGTGACCATGGAAATGAAGGGCCGCTTTCTCAACTCTTCAGGTGAACCAGCTATGATTTCGGCCATTTTGATGACGTTTCTTACCCCTTCTACGGTGTAGACGCCACCCATGACATGCTTGCGAGTTCGGTTCAGGGCCGCACCAAAGCGGTTTACGTCTATGTCTTCATCCGGAAGGTCATTGGGGTATACGTTGAGCATGTAAAAATGGATATTCTCCAGAGCCTCCACCAGCCGGGCCATATTCATGACATCTTTCAGTTGTGAACGGCGGGCATCCCTGCTCCCTGGATCCTGAACATTCAAGGCGGTACCGCCGGTACCCATGTAGACTTTGTCACCACCGATCTCACAGTCGAGCTCGCCGTTTTCCGCCCGACCGCAAAGAGTGACCATAGAGGGTGCCTTGGAAATGAGTTCTTGCACCAAGTCTGGCGGTACTTTGACGACCCGGGACGATTCTTCCACCTCTGCTCCCGCATGTCGAAAGAGCTCTCTGGCCTCAGAAAAATTCACCTGGACGCCGATTTCAGCAAAGACTCTCATGGAGGTCTCATGTATTTTCTTGATGTCTTGATCATTTAGGGGCTTGTACTGTCCCCCGGATAGTCCTCTTCTAATTTTCATTCTTTCTTCCCTGAACTCATGGTTATTGGTATGCAGTCTGGCAGGCGGGAGCTGTCCCCACTAGCCCGGATATTTCATGAATCACTTGCTGCGACCACGGATATGGCCGTCCTTCCTGGCGTCCTCGGGTGTCGGCGCCTGCGACGTACCGTTCAGGTACGCCTCGGAACCAACACCCTGCGGTTGCCAGGTGGCACGCCCATCTTCGTGGTCTCGCGACAGCAATTGATGAAATATCCGGGCTAGGCACCATTCCATTTCGTATTTCGCCTCTCTCATTAGACAATTTGTCAATGTCCGCATTGTGTTGAGTTTCAGGTAGGCATCTTGTCAAAATGCAAAATGACAAGAGTGCATACTACCTGGCCCTTGGTGCCTAAAGGCAACTGCCGGCTGTCAGGTCCTTCTCGCGGTGCAATTTTTCTCTCGACAATGGAGGCAGGGACTGTGGGGGGGCGATCCAGGAGGGGCTATCCCGAAGACTCCCGAAATCGACTTTCTTGGCTCCATGAGGCAGGAATCCAAAAGTTCCACGCCGATTTCTTCGGCATCAAACACACTGAAGAGCTTTTTCTGCTCTGTTATAGGCCAATCGCAATAACCCGGGCTGAAACGTAAGGTAACGGTTTTACTTTCGTTTCTACATTTGCCCTCCATATCCTGATGAAACTGTTCGACCATGTCTTCGACTGCCACCGAGGCCATTGCATCGAGAATGTATGCCTCCGAAAGTTTGTGTTCATCCAGGAGTCTGCTAATCTCCTTTTCAACGTCAAACCCGATGGTACCGATGAAACAGACAATTTTTTCTGCGTCTCTCAAAGCCCTTGATAATTTTGCGCTTCTGAACTCAACTCCATCATCGAGATGTACGGTAGCATCATCCTTGGTCTTTGCTTTCACAATGCGGTAATGCAAACGCGGTTGAATCAGCCTATCTAGACTCTGCTCCAAGGTTGTCACTTTTGTGTTAATTGACCTTGATAACCCCCTCTGCTTGCTGCCGCCAAGGAGTACGGCTAGTTTGTCATTTTCGATGGTAGGTTCGATTTGTACTAATGTCGCGTTCATATCCATATATCTATAAACTCCTGGAATTGATATAAAAACTCATCGACCTCGTTGTTCATAGTCCATCGAGATAAGATTGGACCTCATCCTGATTGGCTATCAGAAAGGTGCCCAACAGGGGTAAACTGGGGTGGTGGACTCGCCGAGATTGAGCGTTAGATAGAGATACTCGCGGTTTTCAAAAAGAGAGGCATAGAGAGACTATGCAATAGTGACCCACAGAAAGTGGGTACTGAGAGGGCAAGTGCAACGCTTATTAGGGAAGCGCAGGCCCTAGGTAGTTTGGAAGGAGGATTTCAGACGTGTGTTTAAATTGATGCCAGTACCATAACAGGTATCTCAGAAGTTTTCAAGGAGCACTTTCTTGGCTCACAGACAGGCAGGGCTATTTCACTACGCTACGCCTAAACTTGTTAGTGAAGTAATAGTAACCGGGGCATACTGCTTTCCACTTCCATGGAAATGTGCATTGGATCATCGTGGACATGGGGGTTCCCGTATATGCCGCGGCCGGTGAAAGAAAGTTCAGCTAGAAATGAATGGGCGCTTTCAAAGCCGGCTGAAATTAGTCTGCTTCCTTGGGAAAAATCGTAAGCTGGAACATCAAGGGGACAAGGAGCGGGGAGGTAGATTACCGTGAGGTTTGGATTCAATACCGAAAGGAGTCCGTAGGACTGGCGGTGCAACATGAGGGTGATGAAATGCAGTGCCTTTTCTTTGGGGACCCTTGGGACAACTTGGACAGCTTACAGGGGTAACCGACATCGAAGACAACCATGGTCTGTGCCCCTAGCATCTCAGCCTGGGCCAAAGGCACATGGGCTACCACCCCACCATCCACCAACTGACGACCACCAACAGTAACAGGAGGGAAAATCATCGGGATTGCGCTACTGGCCAGGATATTTAGCACCAAATCTCCCTTTGCAAGAATTACCGGGCTCCCCGTGAGGAATTCCGTCGCCACCACAGCAGTCTGAATAACAAGATCAGAGTGGGAATTGGGCAAGTGCGTTTCCAAAAGTCTGAGAAAATTATCAGCTGAGCTGAGAGCACCCCTACCGCTTAGCAGGCTCAAGGCACTTTTTAGCCCAGTCCGTCCAAAAACATCACTTGTTTTGAGGCCACTCCAAATGGAAGCGAGATGTTGCAGACGGGACTTGGTGAATCCTTGACCAACAGAGGCAGCATTAATGGCGCCGACAGATGTGCCCACCAGCAGATCGGGAACGATATTAGCCTCAAACACACCCATTAGCATGCCCACTTGAACAGCACCCAAACTTGTACCCCCGGAAAAAACGAAGGCTACAGGTCGAGGAAGGATTTCGCTCAGTGAGTTGTTTCTTTTGAACCTCATGTCTCCTCCTTTGCAAGGTTTTAGAGCACTTTCTTTATAAGTAGGTCGTGGCGTTGCCCGTATCTGTTACAATATGGGACAGACAGTTCCGTAGGCAGAAAACTCTGAGAATCCATCCAGCAAAAGGGTTGGCCGGGTCGCAGCAGGCTGGACAGGCAACAAAAGTTTTGTCCGAACCAGAATTGGATAAGACCTAGCATTGTGAGCAACCCCTGGCCTGTAACCTTGCTGAACATGATCTTGCCCAGTGAGTGTCATGGATAGTCTTGCTGATAAAACTTCTGTTTCACCGCTCCGTCCATCTTTGAAGCTGCTTTCCTTCAGCCCCTGGTTAAAGCTTCTCGGTTCTGTCCTCGCTTTTGTGACCATCAGCCTCTATTCGGCCATTCACAGCGAATTGGGAAACCAGATCTCAACTGGAGAGAGCCCTGTATTCTCATGGGTGCGGACCTATATGGCTTGGCTGCTCTGCTCTACTCTAGCCTGCTTGGTGCTGATTTCGCTGACGCACCATATCTGGGTTCGACTCAATCGCAATCCATACCCTCGCTCGATGATGGCCTTGGGAGCCTGTGAAATGATTGCCCTAGCGGTTCTGGCCATATCTATCTCCCACAATTGGTCTGGATCAATACCCTGGGGACATCTGTTTCTTCAAATAGCACTCCTCTTGCAGATTCTCCTCACTCTGCAGTTCTCCCACGCTTGGGAATCTGGGGTATTTCTCGAAATTCTGGATAGTAACGAAAAGAGTCCCTTCCTGTTTCTCTCGTTTCTCTTTCTTATTGCCGCTGTGCCGACTTACCTAGATCCTTCTTGGCAGCGGTTGCACGATTATGTTCGATTGGATTCCGGTTTTGAATACCTACTATGTCGCCTTTTACCTCCCCTATTTTCTGGGATCATCGCGCTCTGGTTTGGTGTGGGGATCCTCATTATCCTGATGGGCTTCCGCATTCTGAGGAGAAGACTGCCCGAACAAACGAACTTAGGCGGAGCTATCTCCTTCCTACCTTTCTTAATTATTTCAGCCCTCTATGCCGCCATATGTCTCGGGCTGCTTGTCAAGGCTATTGATTGGGAGATCAATAAGCTTGGGCTGAAGGGTGTAATCCTTCCTCTTTTCATTTTACTTACTGGTGGGTCCACCGCTTTGAGCTATGCTGCTTTTCTCAGACTTTCGCCCCATATATCCCAGGCGGGAGAGAACAATCTAATTGAAATTGTGGCCCTTTCTTTTGGGGCTGGACTTCTTCTTCCCCTCACGTGGCTGTTGACGCGACCAGCATATGGCCGCCGCTCTTGGCGGCTGCTCTTGGCCTGTACCTTTTTGGCAAGTCTGTTGTTGGCAATCTATGTCCTCTACGGTGACCTTTTCAACCCATGGTTCACGGTCTTTTCCTACTTAAAGGGGGCTATTTTGAAGGTCACAGCCGTGGTGGCTGCAGGAGTTCTCGCTCTCATGGTCAGGGAGTTCGTCTCAATTGAAACCAAACCTTCAGTCAGTGAAAAAACGAAATGGGCTGTGGTTGTGCTTGTTTTCCTTTTGAGTTTTCTTCCTTTTACTACCCTGGAGACCTATCCGGAAATTAAGGCTGCAATCTTACAATTTAATGAACTCAGCAGGGTGGATGGTGCCTATGCAAGAGCACTGGGGAACTCGCTCGGATTTGGCCGTTGGATTCGGTTGGGGCAAGATCCCAAGACAACCAACCAACCAGAACCGTGGCCACAGCCCTGGACCGTGGAAAAAACCGGCCCGTCTATCCTTCCCGAAGATTTCAATATCCTGGTAATCGTGGTGGATGCCCTCCGCGGAGACGCCTTCCACTCAGCGGGTTATCATCGCAACCTTACTCCTTTTCTAGATAAGTGGGCCCGCGAGGAGGCCATCTCTTTTCGCCGGGCCTATAGTCAGGGGGGCGGTTCGTTTGCCGCATTTCCCTTTTTGGTTGGTGGAAGAAGCCGATTTGTCCTTTATGGACCGGACTTGTATCAAGAAAATCTTTATTTCAAGATTGCCCAAGCCGAGGGAATCCATAATGTGATGGTGATGAAGGACTTCGGACCGAGAGCCATATTCCCTCCTGATTTCCCTGTCATAGAGTTGGGCGCAACGAAAACCAGTGCAGATCGGCGCTCTGTTCCCGCCGATGAAGTTTTCAACTTGGCAGTGGCAGCCATAGACAACCTTGCTGAGGGAGAAAGGTTTCTCGGTTTTCTGCCCCTGATGGACGTGCATAACGATTTGTGGAAGAAGGAAGATGGTCTGGATTTTGGCGACAGTCCGAGAGATATCTATGACAACAATCTCTCGTATATAGATAGATCATTTCAACGTTTTGTCACCTGGCTCAGGAAAAAGGGAATCTACGAGAAAACCGTGATCTTATTTACCTCGGACCATGGAGAACAGTTCTGGGAACACGGCGCGAGCCTGCATGGGCATACACTCTACGAGGAAGAAATTCGCATCCCTCTGATTCTACTCGCTCACGGAATGCGTGCTCGGATTGATGATGTGCCAGTGATTGCGGCGGACATGGCTCCCACCTTCGCTGAATTGGCGGGCTACTCGGTGAAACCTCCCTATGACGACGCCCACATGGGAATATCCCTCGTTCCCCTGCTGAAGGGGAGGGAAAGGAACCGATATCTACACAGGGATATCGTAGGAAGAGCATCTTTCAAACGGCGGTATTTTATTTACCGAAACTGGGAATGGAAACTGATCTACTTTGCTGAACTGGATCTATTACAGCTATTCAATACGATTGAGGACCCAGGTGAGACAAAAAATCTTTTGCAAGAAAGACCGGGTCTGGCAGGTGAGTTGGAGAGAGAACTGTTGAGATATCTTGCGAGGATCGAGGGGAAGAACTACCGTCCGCTCCTTTCAGACTAAGCTTTCAGCCCTCAGCTGTCAGCTTTCAGCATCACTTCGTCAGCGCATCAGGTCGGCGCAGAGCGCACAACGTAATTGATTCATTGATGGAGTCACGACTGCGTCATTCCGGAATCCGCCGGTGGCGGATATCCGGAATCCAGGAACTATGATGGCTTGCTGGATACCCTGCCTTTGGGGGAGGCTTCACCGTGCCCACTGTGTCGAATATTGCTCTTTTTCTCTATTTCATCAGTATTATCATCAGAGAACACAGTGAAAACCAAATCGCCGGTGAGACGTAACGCCGTACCGTGACACTGGTGGCAGGCAGAGGCTCCTGCTGGCATGGGACGCGCCTTTCCGTCCGCGCTGAAACGTTGGTAGCACCAGTCACCGGCAAAGAGTGTATCCACCGGAAAATGACTGGCATCCGGCTGAAACTTGCGGATGCAGTCGACAAAGACCGGAGTTGCATCGGACATGAAAGCCCCTCTGCCAGAGAAGGTTTCCAGCACCAGTGTTGCTCCTACCGGCCAAATCCTCATCATTGCTGCGCCCCCCTGGTTTGTGGATGGGAAGAGGTGGCTTTGTCGCACATCTTCTATTCTGTAATAGATTCTCGCACTCTGGTCCGTAAAAAAGCGGCGAGTGGCTATTACCCGAAAGCGCCACCCCGGGAGCGGTGTTCCCTGCGGGGTTCGATAGGAAGGGGCGGAAAAGACTCGATTTACGTAATAATACCGCCAGGGCACAATTTCCTGGGGGGAGTCCAGAAGTCTGAAGCCAACCGCCAGCAGCATTTCGTCAGCCGGACGTTCCTTTTTTTGTGGTAGGCCGCATTGGGCCAGGAAGGGGATGAGGAGGATAGTGCAGAT
>PVMK01158910.1_pt1 | contig 17042 bp, 12 predicted proteins | sample 1853481 | NCBI WGS metagenome assembly PVMK01 (sample SAMN08533507, study PRJNA380276) | Marine sediment metagenome, whole genome shotgun sequencing project.
CGCCCACCGTAAGAACATCGTCCACCGCGACCTCAAACCGGAGAACATCTTCCTCACATCGGACGGCCGCGTGAAGATCCTCGACTTCGGGCTGGCGCGAATCGTGCTGCCCGCGGATGAGGAAGCCGAGACGGCGACCGTGACTCCGGGCGGTACGGTGGTGGGCACCGTCATGGGCACCGTCGGTTACATGTCTCCCGAGCAGGCCGAGGGCCGCCCTGTCGACACCCGCAGCGATCTCTTCAGTCTCGGCACGATTCTCTACGAGATGGTGGCCGGCCGGCGGCCGTTCGAGGGCGACACCGCCACGGGCACGCTGGCCGCGCTGCTGCGTGACGACCCACCGCCACTGGCGGGCGTCGTCCCGGAGGTCGCACGGCTCGTCGAACGATGCCTGCGCAAGGACGTTGCCGAGCGGTTTCAGTCGGCGGTCGAGCTGAAGTCGGCAATCGAGGCGAGCCTGACCCCGGGCGCTGATCGCGAACAGGCCTCGATCGCGGTGCTGCCCTTCATCAACATGTCCAGCGCCGAGGAGGACGATTTTCTCTGCGAAGGCCTGGCGGAGGAGATCATCAACGTGCTCACCCGGATCCCCGGGCTTCGCGTGATCGCACGCACCTCCTCGTTCGCCGTCGGCCGGATGGGGCTCGACGTGCGCGAGGCTGGAGCGCGGTTGGATGTCGAGAACATCCTCGAGGGCAGTGTGCGGCGCGCGGGTCAGCGGGTACGGATCACGGCGCAGCTGGTCACCACCAGCGACGGCAGTCATCTGTGGAGCGAACGCTTCGATCGCGAGCTGACCGATGTCTTCGCCCTCGAGGACGAGATCGCCGAGGCGATCTCGCAAAGGCTGCGGGTCGGGCTGAAGCGGGACGACCGCGCTCAACCGCGGCCCGAGATCACCCCCGAGGCGCACGCCCTCTTCCTCGAGGGCCGGCACTACTTCGCGAAGGGGACTCCGGAGGCCTTGGCGCAGGCGAGGGATTGCTTCGAGCGCGCTATCGAGCTCGACCCGAACTTCGCGTTCGCGTACGATTCGCTCGCAGAGCTGTACTGGTACCTCGGGTTCTTCGGCGGCGTACCCCCACGGGAGTCCTTTTCACAGGGTATGTGGCACGCTCTGCGCGCTCTCGAGCTCGATGACACCTTGGCCGAGACCCACGCTCTGCTGGGCATGCTCCGCAAGGAGCTCGACTATAACTGGCCGGAGGTCGATCGCGAGTTCCGCCGCGCCCGCGAGCTGAATCGGGAATCGCCGGTGGTGAGGTTGCGCTATGCGATCAGCGGTCTGCTGCCCCACGGCCGCATCGACGAGGCAGCCGCCGAGGTCGACGCCGCGCTGCAGAGCGACCCGCTGTCTCTGTTGGTCCGCTGGTGGGTCGGCACCATGGCGTACTTGGGACGCCGTCCGGAAAGGGTGCTCGACGAGGGCCAGCACATGGTCGCGCTCGACCCGACCCATTTCCTCGGACACTTGGTTGTCGGCCTGGGCTCAATCGAAAGCGGCGCGGCCGACGAGGCGGTGACGGCGCTCGAGAAGGCGCGCGAGCTGTCGGGCGGGATCCCTATCACGCTCGGATATTTGGCCTTCGCCCATGGGCGCGCGGGAAGGCGGGACGACGCCCGCAAGCTGCTCGATCAAATGGAGACGATGGCAACGAAAGCCTATGTTCCCCCTTCGGCGTTGGCGCTCGGCCACGTCGGTCTCGATGACTGGGATGCGGCGTTTCATTGGTGGGACCAGGCGGTCGAGGTTCGCGACCCCATAATCGTTCCGATCAAGACCTTTCCGTTCTTCGACCCCGTACGCGACGACCCTCGCTACCGGGCGATGCTGTGCCGCATGAACCTATCCGAGGACCGACCATGATCGGCACCACCCTCGGCCATTACCGCATCACCGCCAAGCTCGGCGAAGGCGGAATGGGGGTCGTCTACCGTGCCCACGACGAGAGGCTGGATCGGGATGTAGCGATCAAAGTGCTCCATGAAGATGTGGCTCAGGACGTCGATCGTCTCGCCCGGTTCGAGCGCGAAGCCAAGGCCGTCGCCAAGCTGGATCATCCAAACATCCTCGCCATCCACGACTTCGGCACCGAGGAAGGCGTCAACTACGCTGTCATGGAGCTCCTCGAAGGCGAATCCCTGCGCGAGGTGATCAAGGGGGGTGGGCTCACACCCGGCAAGGCGGTTGAGTACGCGCGGGCCATCGCCGACGGTCTCGCGGCGGCACACGACAAGGGCATCGTCCACCGAGACCTCAAGCCCGAGAATGTGTTCCTGACCAGGGACGGTCGCATCAAGATCCTCGATTTCGGCCTGGCCAAGCTCATGCTTCCCGAGCAGGACCTGGCCACCGAGACCCAGACCGCTACGCTCGAGACCACGCCCGGCAGCCTGCTCGGCACCGTGGCCTACATGGCGCCCGAGCAGGTGCAGGGCCGACCCGTGGACCATCGCTCTGACATCTTCGCCCTCGGGGTTGTCCTCTACGAGATGCTGGCCGGTCGTCGCCCGTTCGGCGGCTCGACCATGGTGGAGACCGCGGCGGCGATCCTCCAGGAGGATCCTGAGCCGATCTCGGCAGCCTCGCCCAACGTCCCGCCAACGCTCGCAAGCGTGGTGGCGAAGTGCCTCGAGAAACGTCCCGACGACCGGTTCTCCTCGACCCATGATCTGTCGCTGACGCTGGGCGCTATGAAATCAGCCGCCGCGACACCCCCGCGTCGTGAGAAGTCGACGATCGAAAGGCGGTGGCCGCACATCCTCGCCGTGGTCATCGGCGCTGTCATCGCCATTCTGTTCATCCTTCCGCCAAGCGCGCTGATCGAGAGGCTCACCGGCACTGCCGATACCGCTCCCATCCGCTCCATCGCCGTTCTGCCCCTCGACAACCTCTCCGGTGATCCGGAGCAGGACTACTTCGCGGACGGAATGACCGAAGCGCTGATCAGCAAGCTCGCGCAAATCGGGTCGCTCGACGTCATCTCCCGGACTTCGGCGATGCTCTATAAGAACTCGGAAAAACCTCTGCCACAGATCGCTCGCGAGCTCGGTGTGGACGCAATCATCGAAGGCTCGGTATCGCGCGGCGAAAACAACGTCCGAATCACCGTCCAGCTCATCCACGGCACGACCGACCGCCACCTCTGGGCCGAGGACTATCAACGGCCCCTGCGCGATGTCCTTCTCCTGCAGGGCGAGGTGGCGCAGGCGGTCGCGCACGAGATCGATGCAGTGCTCACGACCGAGGAGAGTGGGCGCCTCGCCCAGGCGCGGACCATCGATCCGGAAGCCCACGAGGCTTACCTGAAGGGCATGCATTTCTTCCTGCTGTTCACCGGTGACAGTTTCACGAAAGCCACCACGTATCTCGAAGGCGCCATCGAGATCGACCCGGAGTACGCGGACGCGTACGCACTCCTGGCAGCCGTTCAAGTGAACTCCACGTACTTCCTGGGTCTGCCGCCGACCGAGGTCGTGCCGCGGGCCAGGAAGAACCTCGGCGCGGCTCTCGAGCTTGATCCGATCAACGCCAACGCGGTCCTCGTCAAGGGCTGGATCGAGATGACGTACGACTGGGACTGGGATTCGGCCGAGAGGAGTCACATCCGCGCCCTCGAGCTCGGGCCGAGCCAGAGCCAAGTTCACTCCAGCTACGCCTACATGCTTGCCTGTAGGGGAGCTGTCGAGGAAGCCGTCGTCGAGGCCCGCCGCGCCGAACGACTCGACCCGCTGTCACCGCTGGCCGGCCAACAGGTGGGGATGATGCTCTACCTGGCGCGGCGATACGAGGAGGCGATCGCCCAACTCGAACGGACGATCGACCTCAGCCCGGGCTACTGGTTCGCCTATCTCCGGCTCGCACAGGCGCTGATGGCCACGGGAGCGTACGACCGGGGCATCGAGGTCATGCAGAAGGCAATCGAGCTCGCCGGGCCCGGCACGCAGAGGAGCGGCAAACATACGCTCGCATCGTTGTATGCCCTGGCCGGGAACCGTACTGAAGCGGCCAAGATTATGAGGGAGATCGAGGAGCAGGAGAAGACCACCTATGTCCCTCCCACCGACCTCGCCCAGATCCACGCCTACCTTGGCCATATCGACGAGGCGTTTGCCTGGCTTGATGAGGCCGTCCAGGTCCGCGACGCCGACCTCTTCATGGCCAAGGTCACGCCGATTTGGGATCTCCTTCGCCGTGACCCCCGCTTCGACGAATTGCTGCACCGGCTGAATCTGTCCGAGGACCGACCATGATCGGCACCGCTCTCGGCCACTACCGCATCGTCGAGAAGATTGGCGAGGGCGGGATGGGTGTCGTGTACCGCGCTCACGACGAGCGCCTCGATCGAGATGTGGCAGTCAAGGTGCTCCATGAGGCCGTGGCTCAGGATGCCGACCGCCTCGCCCGGTTCGAGCGCGAAGCGAAGGCGGTCGCCAAGCTGGATCATCCAAACATTCTCGCCATCCACGAGCTCGGCGCGCACGAAGGCTCGCGTTTCATCGTGACCGAGTTACTTGACGGCGAAAGCCTCCGCGGGCGGATCCCGCCAGGTGGTATGGGCTGGCAAAGAGTGGCCGAGATCGGAGCGGCCATTGCAGACGGGCTCGCCGCCGCGCATGGAAAGGGAATCGTTCATCGCGATCTAAAACCCGATAACATCTTCATCACCTCGGACGGTCGGGTGAAGATCCTCGACTTCGGGCTCGCCCAAATGCAGGCTCCGGTTGAGGAGGAGGCCGAGACCGCCACCATGACACCTGCAGGCACGGTGGCCGGCACCGTCATGGGAACCCTTGGTTACATGTCGCCGGAGCAGTTGCGGGGCGAGCCGTCAGACGCCAGATCGGACATCTTCGCCCTCGGGTGCGTGCTCTACGAGATGTTGTCGGGTCAGACCGCATTCCTCCGCAACAGCACGGCCGAGACCACTGCAGCCATACTCATGGAGGAGCCACCGCCGCTCCTGGCTTCTGGCGTGGCCGTGTCGGTCCAGATCGAGCGCATCGCCCGCCGATGCCTCGATAAGAGTCCGGAGGCACGTTTCCAATCGGCCCGCGACCTCGCATTCGCTCTACAGCAGCTAACCTCGACTCAGTTGCCGGAACCCACCCCAGCCAGGCTGCAGGAAACCGACTCGGAGGCCAAGCCCTCTATCGCCGTCCTGCCCTTCGGCAACCTCAGCGCCGACCCCGAGCAAGAGTACTTCTGCGACGGCATGGCCGAGGAAATCATCAATGTCCTGGCCCAACTCGACGGCCTCCGGGTGGTCGCCCGGACCTCGTCCTTCGCCTTCAAGGAAAAGCACCAGGACATCCGCGAAATCGGTCACGCACTCGACGTCACTGCCGTGCTCGAGGGCAGCGTTCGAAAAGCAGGGGACCGCCTGCGTATTACCGCCCAATTGATCAACGTCGCCGACGGCTATCACCTGTGGTCCGAGCGATTCGACCGCAGGTTCGAGGATGTGTTCGCGATCCAGGACGAGATCTCGCTGGCCATCGTCGACAAGCTCAAGATCGAGCTTCTGGGCGGGGAGCGAGAAGGCATCCTCAAGAGATACACCGACAATCTGGACGCCTACAACGCGTATCTCAAGGGTCTGAATCAGTGGAACCGGCTGACCGCAGACGGTTATGAACAGAGCCTCCAGTGCTACCAGGAGGCGATTCGCCTCGATGACGGCTTCGCGCCGGCATACGCCCAGCTCGCGATCTGGCACCTGTCGCAGGCTTTCTGGGGCACTCTGTCACCGACCGAGGCTCTGCCGACGGCCCGCGAGCTGATCGAACGGACGCTTGCAATCGACGACACGATCTCCGAGGTCCACGGCTTCCTCGGCGTCGTGCACACTTTTTTCGAGCGTGACCAGGAGGCCGGCGAACGAAGCCTGCGGCGGGCGGTGGAGTTGGGCCCGAGCATCGCCGTCAACCACAGCAACCTGGCGGCGCTGCTCACCGCCCAGGGCCGGTACGACGAGGCGATCGAGGTCGCAAGAACGTCGATGGCCCTCGATCCACTGTCGCCGACCACCAACGCCTGGGCCTGCTGGTGGATCGGTCTGGGCGGCCGGCTCGAGGAAGCGATTGCCGATCTCGAGAAGATGATCGAGCTCGACCCGAACCACTGGCTACCCCACCACGTGCTCGGCGATCTCTATTCCCGGACCGGGAGGTTCGACGAGGCGATCGCAGCCAGCACGCACGCCGTGGCGCTCTCCGGCGGCACCTCGATCGCCCTCACTCAGCTTTCGTATCTCTCCTATCTCGGCGGAGCCATCGAGGAGGCGAACGAGCACCTCGAAGAACTCACGAAACGATCGCTGGAAGCCTACGTACCACCAACCTTTTTCTCGTGGATTCACCAGGCGCGCGAAGAACGGGCGGAAGCTCTGCGGTGGATGGAGGAGGCCGCCCGCATCAATGACCCGTGGCTTGCCTTTCACCACATTATGGAACCGTTGTTTCCCGCCGATCCGAGCATCGAGGCGGCGCTGCGGCGATACGGCGTGTGACGAATCTTCACCGGCAAGCTGAGGTGGGAGGAAAATTCATGATTTCGATCTCAAAGGTCGCGTGTGCAGCACTGCTCCTCATGACGCCATTTCTCCTCCGTGCACAGGTCGTCGACAGCGAGTGGTCCGAGGCCGAGCAGGAGATCTGGGCGCTGGAAGAGCGCTACATGACGGCATTCAAGGACGGAGACGTGGAGGGGTTGAAAGTCTTCCTGCACGCCGACTTCCTCGGCTGGCCCTCGTACTCGAGCGATCCTGTTGCCAGAGGCCCGGCCCTGGCATCCGTGACAACCCTGCACGAGAGCCTGGTGATCCTCTCCGTCGAAATTCGGCCCCGCGCCATTCACCTGAGCGCCGAGATCGTCCTGGTCCACTACCTCGTCGTTCTCGAGATCGAGGAAGGAGATGGAGGCACGGCCGCGCCCTCGTCCCGGATCACCCACACCTGGGTCAAGGAGGACGGCCGGTGGCGGATTCTGGGCGGCATGAGCGCCGGCGTGGAAGCGGAGGGCTAACCCGCACTTCTCACCGGGTGTCTACTGATTCGACTGGCTGTCCCAGATCTCGGTCATGCCCCGGTGGTGCTCGGCGAATGCCTACCATAGCGGCTCTGATTGGCAACCCGGAAATCCACGGCTCAAATGTCGATTAACCTTCCCTGTCGCTATCGCTATCGAATTGGAAGCTCCGAAGGAGCGACAGATTCATAGCCTGGGGCGTGAACCCGCCGACGGCAGCGAATCGTGGTCGAGGCCGGGGATCGCCGGCCATCGGCCACTCGCTGGCGACGGTGCGTCACGACGGCCGAAGGCCGTCAGTAACCCCAGGAACACCAAGCACCCCATCATCCAGCCCTGGAGGGGCGACAGATTTCTGCCTGCGGCGTGAGCCGCAGGTATTGGCATTCGATTGTCTGTCGCCGCTTCGCGGCTTATCAAAAATTTGGTCGATTCGAACCCTGGGGCTCACGCCCCAGGCTATGAGTATTTCGCCGCTTCGCGGCTCGCCAATAGGCGCGTTGATCCAGACCTTGGCAATGGTGCCCCAGGGTAAGAGTGTGCCGCCGAGTGTTCGAGGCTGCCTCCGTCTCGGGAGAACTGTCGAGAGTACTGAGTCACCGCGACATCGAACACGACAAAGCCCGGCGACCCTTGTGGGCTACCGGGCTTTGAAAGAACACCGAGAAGTCGGTGCCCTGGCACCCTCCAATTCGGAGGGTTAGCGTACCTCTTTGAAAACGACGTGCTTGCGTACGACCGGGTCGTACTTCTTGAGCTCGAGCCGCTCGGTGGTGTTCTGCTTGTTCTTCTTCACGTGGTACATGTACGGGCTCTCGGAGCTCTTGAGCTTGACGGTGACGCGATGTCCTTTTGCCATACTTCCTCCCCACACACGAACCGGCGAATCTTACTCGTGGTGAGAAATTGTGTCAAGTTCACAACGTTAAACGTTGAACGTTCAAACGTTTGAACGTTCCCCATCGGGGTCGTCTTTGAGCATCGCAAAGATGATGGCTCTCAGCTCGGATTCGAGGTCAACCGAAAATACCTCGAACTCCGGGTCACCCTGATCGAAGGCGGCTGAGCCCCTCGGATTCGCGGCGGGTTCGAGACCGGCTGCGACGAGCTGGACGAGGTACAGCAGACGGGGCCCCTGCCCCGGCTCCAACGCGGTTGTCGATTGCTCGACGGCCTCGCCGGCCTCGGCCATGCGGTCGCGCCGCCAGCGCTGGAAGCGAAAGACCTCCATCACCTCGATATTCTGCTCGAGCACCACCGGTAAGAGGCTGAGGTAGCGGCTCATGGTCGGCCTCTCGACCACGCTTCGAGCGAGCAGCGCCGCCAAAGCTCCCCTATCCAGGGAGCCGTTCACGTGGAGGAGGTTCTTTTCAATCTCCTGGTACCATCCGGCGAGCTCGTCACGGAGCAGCAGCAGGAAAAGCTCCTCCTTGCTGCGGAAGTACATGGAAGCGACACCGCGATTAACGTCCGCCGCCTGGCCGATGGTGTCGAGGGACACCTCCACGTAGGGCATCCGCACGAAGGTCGAGCGCGCTTCCTCCATGACCCTCTTTTTGCGAACCGCCCGTTGCTGCTTCGCCCGCTCCCGCTTCTTACGATCGATTAATTTCCCCATGCGGGCTAGCCCGGTCTTCTCAACGGGTGTCTACTGCGGGCGGCGAATGGCAGCCATCTGTCGTGCTTTTCGCAAATCGTGCTCCTCAACGTAGTGTGACTACGCCTGCGTCGCCCAATTCCCGAAAATCCCAACATCTGACTACCCTTCGCCGCTCTCGTCACGAAACCCGGTGAGAAGACCGGGCTAGCTCTCGATCTTGATGTGGCCGTCGCGGGTGAGCTTCCAGAAGACCAGTATCGAGTCGAGTTCCGACAGAGGTGAGATCTTCACAATCGAGCCGATGTCGGAGCTGCCGTTGATCCGCGAAAGAATGAAGCCCTCCTCAGGCGAAAAGCTCATGTTTCTGAGCTCGTCGAGGGCTGTCTCGAGGACCGGAACCGCGTCGAGCACGATCCCCTCCCCTTCGATGCCTGCCATCACCTCGGACTCGAGTTCCTTGACAACCAACGCCAACTCACGGTTGTGCGGGTCGAGACCGGCCGCGGCCGTCAGATGACGGGTTGCGGGTTCGAACTCACCATTCTTCAGGTGCTCGTTCGCCTCTGCGAGCAGCGCCTCGGTACCCGGCGCCGGCGCCGTGCTTCCCCCGCTCGCATCCGATTCACTCCTGATCGATTCCGCCGCCACGATTCGGGGGCGGACAACCTTGATCTTCCCCTCGGTGATCCTCTGATACAGCACCTGCGACACAAAGGCCTCGCTCGAGTGGGTGTGGAGGCAGATGTCCTCGACGCTGCGATCGTCGTCGACGGCCTCGAGGACCCCCAGCCAGCCCGGATCCATCTCGTCTTCATCGATCAGCGGCGCCACCGAAACCGGCACGCACTGGGGGGACGGGATCAGCGCCTTGATGGCTTCTGCATTGTCGAGACGACGAATTCCCTCCATCACCAATCCGTTGACATGAATGGCCATCGGCACCAGACCCTGCTGGGGAAGGTCGCCGTCGCGAAACTCGAATGTGCCCTCCTCCCAGGCAAAGAGCTCGAAGATATTCTCTTCCGTCTTGAGCTTGAGCATCTGGTCGAGCATCTCTTGTCCGACCGCGCCCCCTTCGACCAGAATCTCTCCGAGGAGCCCTCCCTGTTCATCCTGTACGGCAATCGCCTGCGCCAGTATCTCCTCGGTAATCACGCCCTTGCTGATGAGGAACTGGCCGATAAAACCCTTGGGATCTGAGCTCGACGAGGACACGATCTCTCCGTCCCGGAAAAGGACCTTCTTCTCTTCTATCCCGTTGGAAATGCTCAACGTGCCGGTTTGGCGGCCGTTTGCGAGCCATTGGAGAAGCTCCGCTAGGTTCATGGTTTGGAGATTCCCGTTAATCGACATGGCTCTCTCTCAGCCTATCAAACTCGGGGATGTCGACGTGAAACGTCGTGCCGCCCCCGACCTCCGTGTCGAAACTGATCGCCCCACCAAGCTCCTCGATGATAGCTTTGGAGATGCTCATCCCGAGCCCGGTTCCACTCCGATTCCGCCAATCGGCTTCGTCGGCTCTCGCGAAGGGCTCAAAGACCTGGTCGCGAAATTTCTCCGGAATCCCCGGCCCACTATCCGTCACAGCCACCCTCAGGCAATCGTTGTGCCGATTCACCTTCACCTTCACGACATCGCCGGCCGAGGAGAACCGCACGGCATTGGACAGCACGTTGGTCAGAACCTGGATGAAACGATCCGGGTCGACCTCGACTCGGGCCCCGGGCGCGGTCTCATCGAGATCGAATCGAACCTCATGCTGGTCGCCGTACGAGGACGTCGCCTCGATCGCCTGATCGACGAGCGTCATCAATTCCATCTCCTGGAGGTGAAACGTCAAGTGCCCGAAATCTAACTTGCGAGAAACCAGGATGTCGTTGACGAGGCGCTCCATCCGCTTGCTGTTGCGCAGGGCGTTCGCGACGAGCTCGCGTCCCCGCTCGCCGAGATCCCCCGCCACCCCGCCGTCGAGGAGCCCGATGGCCCCACGAACCGCTGTCAGCGGCGTCCTCACCTCGTGGTGGATCATTGTGATGAACTCTTCCTTCTGGCGTTCAGTCCGCAGTCGCTCACTGATGTCCGCGGCGACGATGACGTACCGTTTGGATCTCCCCGAAGTTTCATCCATCGCCGCAACCGTAACTACCACCGGAATCTCCTCGCCACTGCTCGCCAAAAGCTCGGTTTCCAGGCCATGAGCCGAGCCTTCCGGGTTCAGCGCGTGGAGAAGGGAGGAATAACCCTTGGGCGCCCGAAACAGCTCGCTGCAGTGGCGGCCGATCAACTCTTCCTCCGAGGCGCCCGCGAGCCCACAAGCCGCATTGTTCGCCCTTGCAATAGTGCCGTTCCGACGGGTCACGACCAGGCATTCACCCATCGTCTCGAGAACACGATCCACGTAATCCCGCGAAACGGTGGTCTCTCGAAGCCGTCGCGTCATCTCGTTGAACGCCGCCGCCAACTCGCCCACCTCGTCGGCAGTACGAACCTGCAGGTGGGGGGGCTGCTTGCCTTCGGAGATCGCCCGCGTGGCCTCGATCACCTCTTTCAGGGGACGGGTCACGGCCTCGGTGAGCAACGCCGCAGCGAGCACGCCGAGGATAGCGAACACGACGCCGACCAGAGCGGTCTTCCGCGCCAGCACCGCCTGGTCCTCGGCGAGACCGGCCCGCGAATAGCGTAGACGCACCCCTCCGAGGATCTGACCTCCGAGGTGCACCGGTTTGGTGACCGTTATGACATCACCCGAAAACTCCACCAGCAACGCGTCCGACACCGCCACATGTTGCCGTGCCGCCTCGTCAATCAGCAGGTGGCGCGAAGGGTTTTCCACCGTGCCGTCGGTGAGTACTCGCCCATCTTCGTCGAAGACTACGGCATCGAGCACGTTTTCCTGGCCCAGAGTTTCGTTGATCAGCTGCCGGAGCTGCCGAATGTCCAGCAGGGCCAGAGAGTCGGTGACATGGGTGGCGACGACCGTTGTCAGCAGCTTGCCCCGCTCGTCCAACTCGTGGCGCAGGCGGTCATTCTGAACCTGCACCGCGAGGGCCGTCAGCACCACCCCGAAGGCGATCACGATCGCCGACACGAAGGCCACGAAACGACCCCTCAGACCGATACGCACCCGAGCGTCCTTCCGGCTAGCCTGTTCACTGACCCACATCCTCTTCGACGTACTGAATGAGGCCCATGATGCCCGCGAGTTGCCGCTCCGGACCGCCCGGGCAATGGTCAAACCTCGCTGTCTCTTCGAATCCCTTCAAGACCTCCCGACCCTCTTCGTCTTCGTCCATTCCCAGCAGGAGGTCCCGCAGTGCATCCGTGACTCGACGATCGAGGCTTCTGCGGACACAGACCAGATTTCGGGGCACCGCATCGGTCGTGAGGATGATCTTGAGCTCGGAGATCCGGCTGCCCGCAAGCGCCTCGAAATAATCCTCATTGACCGCTCCCGCATCGACCTTGCCTTTGAGCACCCAGAACAGGGTGTTCTCGGCATCGTTGGAGAACACGTAACCCACCCTGTCCGGAGGAATCGAAGCCGCTGCGTCCTCGTAGTTGTCCAACCTCAACCCGGTCGAGGCGAGCGCCGCCTTAGGCATCAGGAATCCGGACGTGGAAAAGGGCTCACCGAACGCGATCATCTTCCCGGCCAGATCCGCAACCGATTCCAGCCCGCTGCCAGCGCGGGCAAAAATGACGCTGCGATACGTTTCCGAACCGCGCTTCCACCGCCGAAGCAGCAGGTCGACGTCTGTGCGTTTCCACACGAACCCCACCGGGAATGGACTGTCGATGTACACGTCGACCCGTCCCTTTTTGAGCTCTTCGACCATTTTGCTGATCGAATCCACCACCACGACGCGACCTCTGCCGATACCCACCTCTCCCAACCGTGAGGCCACGTGGTCGACAAACGGACGGAAAACCTCATGCTCGCGGGCGGGGTTGATTGAAACCGAGCCGAAGGTGATGACGCCGGTTAACGCCGGAGGGACTGGGCCGCCGGGCTCGGCCTGCTCATCCGTGCTGCCTCCACAGGCGATCACCATTATCAGAAAAGAGCTGAAGAGCACCGCGGCCAATCGGCCTGATCGGGTCATCGTTCAGTTGTCCACACCGGGAAGAACCGCCCGGTCGCGTCCGGATCGTATGGCGCTGTACAACGCGTTATCAATCATCGACCGAGCTCCAAATACCGCCGATGCGATCGGCCAGCGTCATCGGGTCGAATGGTTTGAGGATGACATCCGCCGCCCCGGAGTCCCGGAGGGCCCTCAACTCACCACCGTTGATCACTCCGGTGAGGAAAATAACCGGGGTGCGGGCAAAACCAGGAAGCTGTCGCACCCGGGCGAGCACCTCCGGACCCGCCATATCCGGCATCATGACGTCAATGACAATCAGGTCAGGGCAAAAGCCCGGCAACCGTTGCAGGAGCTCGGCTCCCGAACTGCAAACTGCAACCTCGAATCCCCCCACCGTTTCGAGCGCGATCCTCGAGACCTCGAGGATGTCCGGCTCGTCGTCGGCAAGCAGTATTCGTTGCAGTGATATGGCTCCCACGAATTCTAGCTCCCTCCGATATTATATTAAAATGGGCCCGCTGCCGCACTTCTCACCGGGTATCTATTGTGGATCGAACCGCGTCCACTCCGACGTGCGGCCGATCATCGAAAAGCCGATGAATCCACGCACCTTGAGCACATCGTCGTCCGCCAGGCGGACCTTGGCCTTGTAGGTCTTGCCGTTGTCCGGATCGTATATCGTTCCCTTGCGCCAGAGGCCCTTACCGTCATACGTAAAACCGCTCATTAACAACAGGCCGATGATCGGCTGCGACCGCAGGGCTTCGTCGGGGTTCTCGGTGTCGACCTTGGCCTCCCCGGCTGGACCGTGGGGATCGCCCTGCAGATAGACAGGCTCCGAGAGCCAAATGATTTTCCCGTAGTAGCGATCTCCCTCCTTGTAGATCTCGATGTGCGCCTGGCCGCCATCGCCCTCGGGATCCGTAGCCCACACGCCCAAGATCGCGTCTCCACCACCGCCGGCGCCCGCAACCGTCACGAGCGACAACAAGATAACCGTCAACATTGCGACATGCTTCATAGGAGTCCTCCATCCCTCGGTAACCCGTCCGTCGAATCATAACCCGAACCACTCGTAGTACATTGGAAACATGGTATCGATCTGTGCCGGCATGAAGTCGTCTCTCACCCGCGAGTATCTCGGCCCAGCGTTGATTGCGGGAGCTGCGGTGCTCTCTCTCACCACAGGGTGCGGTCAATTGTCGGGGCCGCCACCACCCAGCTTCCCCAATTCGACCACGGTGGCGGCCCGCCCACGGTCCATCGGCGTCCCGTACGGGCCCATCGTTCTGTTGCGTAGCGGCGAGCAGCTAGTCGCCCTGCGAATAACGTCGGTGTCACAGCTCGGTGAGGTGATCGAGGTCGAGTGGTTCGCGCCGCCGGTTGGCGGGAAGAACTTCACGAACGCGATGCGTGGAGAGGGCACTGCGCGTGAGCACCGCGGGATCGGGTACATCGCCGCTGGTCCTCTGAATCTCGAATGGTCCCGCGGCTCGGCGGAAATGGGTTGGATCTACTGGCCTGACGAAGGCATCGACCTGGCAGCCTGTTCACGAGCCTGGGCCAACCTCGATGAGGTGGACCCCGACGCCCCCGATGTTCGCTGGTACACGAAGGGGATGTTTGAACGTTGAATGTTGAACGTTGGAACGTTAGAACGTTACACGTTGGAACGTTAAACGTCGTGGCGTTTCGGGTGAAGCCGGGTCAATTCTCAATTCTCAGTTCTCAATTCTCAATTCCCGCGCGCCCGCTAAGCCAGTTTTGAGTTCTTAGTTTTGAGTTTTGAGTTGTCGCTGCCACGTCCCGGTGAGGCGCTCCTGACTTCGAGGCGACCCGTTTCCCGTCACGCTTCCCGAGAGGATGCCAGGCACGCCGATTCGCGGCGAATCGGGATGCCAGGCACCTCCGGTGAACTCCCGTTTCTCAGAGCGCTTCCCGTGAGGTGCCACCCTTGACATTGTTTGCCCGAACCCCATTGCCAACTTGAAGGACCGGAATTCAAACAATGTCAAAAATGGCACCTCCGCCGCACACTACGGTGGGGGTTTGGGTGGCAAATCCGAAATCCGAAATCCGAAATCCGAAATTCCTAATTTCCGAATTCATCCCTGCTATCCTTCCTCGCCATGATTGCGATTTCCGACCTCGGCAAGTCCTACGGCAGCCAGACGCTGTTCGACGAGGTGAGCCTCCAGCTCAAGTCCGGCTGCCGTTACGGGTTGGTAGGCGCCAACGGCTCCGGCAAGTCGACCCTCCTGCGAATAATCACCGGCGAAGAGGAACCAAGCGCCGGTGCGGTGTCGATGCCGAAGCGCCTCCGACTCGGGGTGCTCGAGCAGGACCACTTCCTCTACGAGGACACCCCGATCCTCGACGTGACCATGATGGGCCACCGTGAGCTGTGGAATGCCCTGGCCGAGAAAGACCGGATCCTCGAGGCTTCAACCGAGTATTTTGACGGCGACCGTTACGCCGAGGTCGAGGATCTGATTGTCAGTCTCGACGGCTACAGCTTCGAGGCCAGATCGGGAGAGATCCTCGAAGGACTTGGCATTCCGACTGATCTCCACCGCCAGCCGCTGTCGACCCTTTCCGGCGGTTTCAAACTACGGGTCCTCCTCGCCCAGGTGCTCGCCGCCGAACCTGGGTGTCTGCTCCTCGACGAGCCGACGAATCACCTCGACATCATTTCGATCCGCTGGTTGGAGAAGTTCCTGACGAGCTATCGCGGATGCGCGGTGGTGATTTCCCATGATCACCGCTTCCTCGACAACGTCTGCACCCACATCCTCGACATTGATTACGAAACGGTCACTTCCTACACTGGCAACTACGGGGCTTTTACCGCCGCCAAGATCGCCGCACGCGACCGCAAAGAGGGTGAGATCGCCCGCCAGGAAAAGAAGATCGCCGCCAACAAGGCGTTTGCCGACCGCTTCCGAGCCAAGGCCACGAAGGCCCGACAAGCCCAGAGCAAGCTCAAGCAGATAGACCGCATCGTCATCGAGCCTCTCCCCCGTTCCTCGCGGCGCTACCCGGTCTTTCGCTTCAGCCAGGAGCGGCCCAGCGGAAAGGAGGCGCTGCGGGTCGAGGGAGTGCGCAAGGCCTTCGGAGACAACAGCGTGCTGGTCGATGTCGACCTCAATGTTCGCCGCGGCGACCGCCTCGCCATCATCGGCCCCAACGGCATCGGCAAGTCGACCCTGCTCAAGATCGCCGTCGGAGACCTGGAGGCTGACGGCGGCGACGTCCAGTGGGGGCACGAGGCGCGCATCGGCTACTTCGCCCAGGACCACCGCCAGGGATTTGAAGGCCGTGAGGCAACCGTCGAGAGCTGGCTCACCGCGGCGTGCATCGGCGAGACCGTCGGCGCGGTTCGCAGCCGGCTTGGCAAGGTGCTTTTCTCCGGCGACGAGGTGGAGAAAAAGCTAGCCAGCCTGTCGGGAGGTGAGGCGGCGCGGCTGGTGTTTGCCGGCCTCGCGGTCGATCGGCCGAACGTGCTGGTGCTCGATGAGCCCACCAACCACCTCGACCTCGAAGCCATCGAGGCCCTCGTCGCCGGCCTCGAGGCCTACGACGGCACCCTCATTTTCGTGTCCCACGACCGCTGGTTCGTCTCCCGGTTGGCAACCAGGGTGCTCGAGATTACCGAGCAGGGCATCAACGACTACCCGGGGACCTACGACGAGTACCTCGAGAGCTGCGGCGACGACCACCTCGATGCGGACGCCGCGGGGCTTCGCGCAAGACGCGAGAAGCGGGCCCGCAAAGGTGCCGCCTCGGAGTCCGTGAGTACCGGCGAGGGTCGCGAAGAGGCCAGGAAAGCCCGAGAGATCGAACTGCGTCGCGACGTCGTCACCACCGCCATCGAGAAGGTCGAGCAGCGCATCGACGAGATCGACGGCGCCTTCTGCCAACAGGGCTTCTTCGAAGACACTTCCGATTCGAAGGTGAAGGCTATGCAGCAGGAACGCGCCAAGCTAGGCACCGAACTGGAACGCCTGATGGCGGAGTGGGAGGAGCTCGAAGGGCAGCTGGACGGGCGGTGAATTCGGAATTTCGGATTTCGGATTTCGGATTTCGGATCGTACGTATCCGGTTGATTCAGGTTGGCCGAACAACCGAGCGGTTTTGTTACCAAGTGGTGGCGGGCCCTAAAGGACCCGCCTACAAAGGCTACCAGGACACGTGTAGGCGGGTCCATTAGGGCCCGCCACCAGGATGTTTCGGAACCAGGAGAGGCAAAACCTGAGCCAACCGGAGACGTACGTTTCGAATTTCGAATTTGCCGGCGCGAGGAAAGGCGGTTCGGATCTTG
>PVMK01123508.1_pt1 | contig 17040 bp, 16 predicted proteins | sample 1853481 | NCBI WGS metagenome assembly PVMK01 (sample SAMN08533507, study PRJNA380276) | Marine sediment metagenome, whole genome shotgun sequencing project.
GCAAGACCCTAACAGCGGTTATTTTCATTAACCAGATCCGCATGAAAATTGGCGTTGTTTTCGGAAACCCGGAGACAACGCCCGGCGGAAGAGCGCTGAGGAGCTATGGTTCGATCAGGCTCGATATCAGCGGCATCGGCGATATCAAAGACGGCAAGGAGCCCGTGGGAAACCGCACACGGGTAAAAGTTGTCAAAAACAAGCTGGCGTCGCCTTTCAAGGAGGCGGAATTTGACTTAATGTACGGTGAAGGCATATCGAAGACCGGGGATCTGATTGACGTTGGAGTGGATGCCGGCATCATCGAAAAAAGTGGTTCGTGGTATTCATATAACGGGGAGCGGATCGGCCAGGGCCGAAACAACGCTAAGGAATTCTTCAAGGCTCACCCGGATATCTGCAATACGGTGTCTGCCAAACTCAGAGATTTATTGGCTCTCGGTAGAGGGGAGCAAGAAAGCGTTTAGATATTCTGCATAAGCCGGCAGAGCTTTTGCTGGAAAAAGAGACCGTCAGTTGAGCGAAAGACTGCTTTAAAATTCCCGACGTTTGGTGGATGAAAGTATCCTCATCTGCTCCCTATACTTGGCAACCGTTCTTCGAGCCAATTTGATATTTTCATCCTTTAGTAATTCTGCAATTTTATCATCGCTGTAAGGCTTTTGCGGATTTTCACTTTCGATGATCTTCTTGATCTTTGCCTGCACGCTGACAGAGGCTATTGCCTGGCCATGTATGCGGTTAATTGAACTGTTAAAAAAATATTTTAATTCAAAAATACCCTGCGGCGTATGCGCATATTTGTTGGTTGTAACCCTGCTGATGGTCGATTCGTGCATGTCGATATCCTGGGCCACATCACGAAGTACCATCGGCTTTAGAAATGCTATTCCGTTTTCAAAAAAGTCTTGCTGGAAGCTCAGAATGCTTTCCATAACCTTATAGATGGTATTTTGACGTTGATGAATGCTCCGGATCAGCCACGCGGCTGAACGCATCTTATCCTCCAGGTAACTTTTTGTCTCGCCGGATATTTTTTCATCTCGGCTTATGGCTTTTTTGTAATAAGAGTTAATGCGCAGCTTTGGCATCCCATCGTCATTGAGCATTATGACAAACTCATCTTCAAGTTTATAAACATATATGTCAGGATTGATATATTGAGGCTCTTCATCGGAAAATTCACGTCCCGGCTTTGGTTCCAGACATTTGATAATATTTACAGCGGCAATAACGTCCTTTATACTTATTTTTAAAGCCCGGCAGATTGCCTTGTAGTTTTTATTTTCAAGGTGGTGGATATGATCTGATATGATGGTAACGACGATGGTATCGTCAAGACCGAAGCGCCTTGCCTGTATGCGGAGACACTCACTTAAATTTCTTGCGCACACACCTGCGGGATCAAGCGTCTGCAGCAAAGATAAAACCTGCTCCACCTTGTCAGCTGAGAACCCATTTGACTGGGCAATTTCATCCACCGGAACATCCAGATAACCATCTTTGTTAAGGTTACCTATAACAAGACTTCCGATCTGTTCCTCCTCCTTTGTCGGTGAAGTCATTAGCAGTTGCCAAAGAAGGTGATTTTTTAAGGATTCTTTGGATGCAATGAAGTTTTCATATCTCGGGGCATCTTTTGCTTCAGTTTCGAAACTGCTTCTGCCGCGGTAACCGTAATCTTCAAAATAATTATGCCAATCGATATCATTATAAAACTTTTCTTCGATGGAGAGCTCTTTGTCCGGAGGTGACTCAGCCGGCAGGGTTTCGGCCTGTTCCGCAGGGTTCTCATCGGCGGCGATTTCCCTGACTTCTTCCAATGCAGGATTCTCCTCCAGCTCCTGGCGGATGCGGTCCACAAGCTCCACCCTGTTCAGCTGCAAGAGCTTTATCGCCATCTGAAGCTGTGGCGTCATAATTAACTGCTGGGTTAAGCGCATCTCTTGTCGTAATTTAAGTTCCATTTATTTCTTTGAACACCCTGTTAGTTTAAATAGATCCGGCTTGCACCAAGACAAAGGAGACCAAAACTTGAAAACGTTACCAGGTATTATTACATAACACGGCTCGCACTGCAACCTTGCTCAAAGTTTATTTTTGGCAGAGGCAGCGCCTAATATGGTCCGGATGGCACGAGCATTGCGGCCCTGCTTGCCGATAATCTTCCCCATATCCATCGGCAAGAAAGTGAGAAATCACCGGGAAAAAGGTTGCATCTCGCATGACGCCTATATTGAGGTGTACGGCAGTGACGAGCCTTCACCCAAGAAAAGCAAGCAAGCATCCGACGATAAATGAATTTGCGATTAGCCGTGAGGAAAGGGAGTTGGAATCTTTTCCGGTGTAGCTGCCGGAATAGGATTGCACAGATTTTCACATTTTTATTCTATTTTATCCACTAGGCCCCAATCTTTTGCCTTTTCGGCACTAAACCAGGTCGTCTTATTTTCCAATTCTTCCCATTTAGCTCTATCTAATTTGGAATAAGCTGCCAATTTTCCGATATAACGTTCACGTAAGAGCTGCATCAATTCATTTTGAGAGCGAATATCCGAAGCGGTTTCACGTCCCGGCCACTTCCACAGGGAGGCTTCGTGAATCATGAAAATTGTTCCCGGGGCCGCCAGGCGGACATCGCAAGCGGCGAAAACCGGCACGGCCGCACTGGCGATGATACCGGAGGCATGGGCTGTGATGTGAAACCCCCTCCTTTTCGCACGCTCGATCTGATCCGCCAAGGCGAGCCCGGAAAATGCATCCCCGCCGGGAGAATTAATGAATAAATTTATCTCGCGTATGGTTGTGCTGTTTTCTAAAATAACAAGATCATTCCAAAACCGGGTCACATCCGAGATCGACAATCCCGAAAAGATTTTGATAAAGGCTTTATTCTTAGCGATGAAAGACAGCTGCGAAAGAGATCCTTCCGGGTTGGGGATTTCCATAGATTTGTTGATGTGATCACCGGTTTTCGCATCAACATTTTCCGGTGCCACTGCCTGGACTTTTATAATAACCTCTGGGGGTGGCGCCGGCTGCTTTCCCATGGTCGCACAACTTATTAAAATGATGCCAAAAGAAGTTATAAGCATAATTTTTTTAAACATACCATAAGCTCCCATTTTTTTTATTCTTGCTGGTCCTTATTCAAGCAAAAATCATACCAAAATGTTAAAATGATTGCGTGTGGAAAATATAATAAAATTCAGACGATTATAGAATTAGCGGAAGTGCATAAGGAGATGCAAAGACCAGATTTTTCTTCAGAAGTCACAGATTTGACATACCGAGTCAACTTATGAGAGATGCATCTGGTTTTAAAGCCACCGGCGCAGGAAAAAGAAAAGCTTGCAAGTCGCACAAATGGTAGTTTCAATTAAAGCTGAAGGTATGTTGGTTACCATTCCTCAAATTCATCCCGGCTGCATGAAAGAATATTTTCGTCCATCATCATCCTTCAGCGCTGTGTTCTTGACGTTACGCGATTGGCAGAGTTATAATAAAAAATAGCACGGATTTAGGGAACTGAAAGTTCCAGTTTTCTTTGCGCGGAACTTTTTCTATTCGATTGCGGCTGAAGCCAGTTTCGCTGCCTTTGGGCTAATGTTGATTTATGAATTTTATCTTAGATGCAGTTATGGGTTTATTTTCGAGTGATCTGGCCATCGATCTGGGCACGGCTAATACCCTCGTATGGATAAAAGGCGAGGGTATTGTATTAAATGAGCCATCAGTTGTTGCGGTTCGAACGGGCAATAGGACAAACAACCGCATTTTGGCTGTTGGTCGTGAGGCCAAAAATATGCTGGGAAGGACACCCGGCAATATAGCGGCCATTTGTCCGATGGGTGATGGTGTGATTGCTGATTTTGAAGTTGCCGAGGCCATGCTGCGGCATTTTATTCGCAAGGTGCATAATAGACGGAGATTTGTTAGGCCAAGAATAGTTGTTGCCGTGCCATCCGGAATTACCCCGGTTGAAAAGCGCGCCGTCAGAGTATCAGCTGAATCTGCGGGAGCCCGCGAGGTATTTTTAATTGAAGAGCCTATGGCGGCCGCAATTGGTGCCGATCTTCCTTTCGCAGAACCCACAGGCAATATGGTGATTGATATCGGCGGCGGCACAACAGAGGTTGCGATCATTTCTATGGCAGCAATTGTTTGCAGTAAATCAATCAGGGTGGCCGGCAATAAGATGGATTTTGCAATTATGCAGTATATCAGGAGGAATTACAATCTGTTGATCGGTGGGAGCACAGCTGAGATAATTAAAAACACAATCGGGAATGCATTCCCAGGCTCTCAGAGTCCGGAAACAATAGAAGTTAAGGGCAGAGACCTTAGAAAGGGAATTCCCAAGATTTTATCCATTAATTCAGAAGAGATACGGATAGCAATCTCCGAGCAGATAGATGCCATTGTGCAGACGGTGAAAACGGTTTTGGAGCAAACTCCGCCGGAGTTGGCTGCAGACATCGTTGATAGCGGGATTGTATTAACCGGAGGTGGTGCTCTGTTAAAAAATATGGACAAACTTCTCAGTGAGGAAAGCGGCCTTTCGATAACAATAACCGAGGACCCGTTATCAACTGTAGCACTTGGAGCGGGTAAGGCTATCGACAACATTGAAATTCTCAAACAGGTTATGATTAAATAGAGCCTGTTGGATATAAATCCGAAATCTTAGGAAATTGGACATTTCATCAGCACATCCAAAATATTTTTAGTCCCTTCAAATTCCACCATGACGATATATAAAAGCTTATGGCATCCGATAAATCATAGAATTTATATTCATTCCTGCGCCCACTGAGGCAAAGAGGGCGATATCTCCTGAATGAAGTCGATGATTTTCCAGTTTTCCTTTCTGGATTAGATCGAACAAGGTCGGCAGGGTGGCAACCGAGCTGTTGCCACACCAGGATATTGTCATGGGCATGATGTCGGCAGGGATTTCTTTGATATTGTAAAGCTTAAACAATCTTTTTAAAATCGCCTCATCCATCTTTCCGTTAGCCTGGTGAATCAAAATCTTTTGCACATCACCCAGTTCGATTCCGGCTTTGTCAAGATTTTTCTTTACCACCTCAGGAACTTTTCTTACTGAATATTTGTATATTTTATGGCCATCCATTTTGATGAATAGATCATTCCCATTTCTTTCCGGCTTGTAGGATTTGCCCGACCTTAAAAGATAGGCATCATCATATGTATCCGACCGGGTGACGTGGGATAAAATGCCAACATCCTGGTGCGTCGCTTCAACTAGAGTTGCACCGGCGCCGTCAGCATATATCATGCTGTCAATATCATGGGGGTCCGACACCCGGGACAGGGTTTCAGCACCAATTACTAGGATACGCTTCGCATCACCTGATTTGATGTAATAGTCGGCAATTATCATTGCCTGCAACCAGCCAGGACAACCAAAAGGAATATCAAAGGCGATGGTGTATGGATTTTTTATTCTCAGTTTGTGTTTCACTCGGGCCGCGATGCTGGGGACCATATCCACTCTTAGGTTGTCCGCTTTAACGTCCCCGAAATTTTGAGCCACAATGATGCAATCGAGGCTTTCCTTATCGATGCCATCCAGTGCCTCTTTTGCTGCCATGGATGCAATATCGGAAGTGGTCAGATCGTCGGTTACATATCGTCTTTCCCTAATGCCGGTAATCTCGTGGAGTTTTTTAATTATATCGGCGTTTGATCGCTCAAGCTTATTACCGTCATTTCCATAGAACTCATTGCCAAGAAAATGAGTGTTCGGTATGGTCGCATGTGGGATGTAACTGCCGGTTGCCGTAATAATTGAATTCAGCATTTTAAAAATATTGTATCTCCTTTTTAAAATTGATGAATTCGTAAAAAGTCCTATCGCCGGTCATTGCGAGAAACGAAGTGACGAAGCAATCCCATGATTTCAGAGACTTGGATTGATAGAGATTGCTTCGCTGCGCTCGCAATGACAGCTTGGCAGACTTTTTACGAGATTATCAAAATTATACAAATTATATAGCACCATGACGCAACACACAATGTTACGGTGGTTTTGACAGATCAATATTCGAATACACCAAGTTTGTCAATAATACAAAATCCCAAAATTTCATATTTCATCAGCAAATCCCTCAAATTTTCAATGCTTTCAAATTCCACCATCAGACATGATCTAGCAATTTTTTTGACAAACTTTTTTTCTAGAACTAGATATACGTAATACACAATTATCCAACAGCCTTGCGAACACCCTATGTTAAATTTCTCGCTAATTTGACTTAAGTCCTCAAATCCATTATACACTTTATTAACTTAACTGCGTTAGTTTATAAGAAAGGAGTTAAGACGAGATGAACAGCATCAAAATCGCAATTGCTGGGGTGGGCAACTGTGCCAGTTCCCTGGTGCAGGGCATACACCATTATAAAGACAAACAACCCGCAGATGCCATTGGACTGATGCACTGGGAAATCGGCGGCTTCAAACCCGGTGACATTGAGGTGGTGGCCGCTTTTGATATAGACAAGCGCAAAGTCGGAAAGGATGTTACCGAAGCCATCTTTAACCCCCCCAACTGCACCACGGTCTTTTGTGATAATCTGCCTGCCAGCGGGGTCAATGTGCGTATGGGCCGCATCCTGGACGGTTTCTCCGAACACATGCGGGAATACGAAGATAAATACACATTTGTACCCGCCGCGGTGCCCGAGCCCGATCGATCCGACATCGTGCGGATTCTCAAAGATTGCGGTGCTGAGATATTGCTCAACTACATGCCGGTGGGCTCCGAGCAGGCCGCCTGTTTTTATGCCGAATGCGCCCTTGAGGCCGGAGTGGGTTTTGTCAACAACATCCCGGTGTTTATCGCTTCCAACCCCACCTGGGCCAAACGCTTTGCCGACAAAAATCTGCCGCTGATCGGCGATGACATCAAATCCCAGCTGGGGGCCACCATCACCCATCGGGTACTGACGGACTTGTTTAAAAAACGCGGGGTCAAATTGGAGCGCACCTACCAGCTGAACACCGGCGGAAACACTGATTTTTTAAACATGCTCAATCGCCACCGGCTTATATCCAAAAAGACCTCCAAGACCGAGGCGGTGCAGTCCGTGGCCGCCCACCGGTTGGACAATGACAACATTCACATCGGCCCGTCGGATTATGTGCCCTGGCAAAAGGACAACAAGGTGTGTTTTATCCGCATGGAGGGTAAGCTGTTTGGCGATATCCCCATGGATTTGGAGTTGAGGCTTTCGGTTGAAGATTCACCCAACTCTGCTGGTGTTGCCATTGACGCCATCCGTTGTGCTAAACTGGCGTTGGACCGTGCTCAGGGAGGAGTTTTGGAAGCACCGTCTGCATATTTTTGTAAACACCCTCCGCGTCAGTTTACCGATGACCAGGCTTTTCATATGATAGAAAATTTTATCGCAAAAGATAAGCTAAGTGTGCAGGAAATCTCTGACTCTCAAAGCCTGTAAAAAGAGTCGATTAGTACATATTGAGCTCATTTGGCTGCTGAATTAGAATTAGACTTTTTAAGCAGACCAGCAATGTTACGGGAACCTAAAAGATGAATACCATGTATAATCATTTTAGAAACCTTTCTTGTATTTACAATGAATTACGTACCACCGATTTAGAACCCATCATGTTTATATGCGAAAAACTTCAAAATTGGAACAACCTTAAGGGAGCTGCCATCGGTTGTGGAGCAGGCCGATACGATTTACTTCTGCTGAAACACCAACCTGATCTCCATATTTTCACTTTACTCTGAAGCTGAATTTGACAAGGCATTAAAAAGCTTTAAACAGAAGATTAAGAGTAATTTCGCCGACATTGAACGAGTTCAATGGACCGACGAAAACGTTATGATCCTTTTCATTAAGGAGTAATCTATCCTGCTCTTCTCAATCCCAATTGCAAATGCAGGTCAAAATCATTTCTTTTGTGCGATTAAAATCCGGTTATTCTTTTTGCGGGATTTTTCTATCTGCTTGTCTTCACCCCAGCGGCTGAAAAGATCATGTTCAATGCCGATATAGTCAAATACCTTGCCGATGGTTTGATCGATAATATCCTCGATGGTTTTGGGCCGGTGATAAAAAGAAGGCACCGGCGGCAATATGTGGGCGCCCATTTCGGCGGCCATGGTCATCAGCCGAAGATGACCGACGTGCAGCGGTGTTTCTCTGACGACCAGGACCAATTTGCGTTTTTCTTTTAAGGTCACATCCGCAGCCCGTACCAGCAGATTTTCATTATAGGAGTTGGCAATCCCGGACAACGATTTCATGGTGCAGGGGATAACCACCATGGCTTCAGTCAAAAAGGAGCCGCTGGATAGCGAGGCGGCCATATCTTTCTGATCATAGACAAAATCCGCCAAGGCTTCAACTTCAGCGGGCTTGTGGCTGGTTTCGATTTCGATATTTAACCTGCCGGCGTTGGAAATAATCAGGTGGGTTTCAAAATCCGTTTCCCTCAGCACCTCCAGCATGCGAACACCGTAGGTGACCCCGCTGGCGCCGGATATACCGATTACGATTCGTTTAGCCATATATACTCCTCTTTAAGTTTTTTACCGTCCGCTTGTCCTGCTTATGGCCGGCCTTTGTTCTTGCAGAGGTCGCATGGTGTAGCTCAAAGCTGAAAGCTCAAAGCTCAAAGCAAAATCGACTTTTTTGGCTTTCAGTGTTCAGCATTGAGCCTTGAGCCATGATTACTTTGCGTCTCTGCGGTGAAAACAATGCAATAGAAACAACAATAATGATAATCTATTTTTTCAGTGATGGGAATTCGACAATACATTTTTCCAAAATCATCTCGACCAGAATTTCACTGTTCTGGATAATACGCCGGATACCTTCAGGGTCAAGGTTGTCCCAGTGGATACCGGCCGTCACGACGACCGCGGTATTCAACGTTGCCGCCAGAATTTCGGCCGAGGCCTTGGCCAATTCGTCTTCTTTGTGCCCCACCAGACAGATGACGGATGCGGTGGCGCTGGTCACATCAGGATCTTTGAGGCTCGGGCGAGGTTGCGCAACCGCCACAGCCCCGATATGGGGTTTTTCACCTCCCCAGATTGCCACCAGCACGTCCTCGCCGATCAGTCGCACACCGGCGGACAGATTATAAGAATCTTCCTCGGTTTTTACGACAAATTCATGAGCTGCCATCTTAAAAAATTTCCAATGCAGAATTAACGACTGCTTGCGCAAAAGCGTCATCTTCCATATTGGCCTGGACTTCAACAATCTGGATTTCAGAATTCAACTTTTCGCGAAGTTCTTCGTTAAAGATGCGATCCTCCTCGGGATTGTAGGTCGGATTCCCGGGCATGTCCACTGATGACCATCCGTTCAGCGGTATCATAACTCTTACCGGGCCAGAGGCACGGTTCAATTTTTCCGCAAAAACATGGGCCACTTTTTTTAATTCATCCGGTGAAATCCGCAGCCAGGTGCGAAATTTATCCAGATCGTATTTTGGGCGTTGTTGGTGCTCCGGCTTGTATTTGGATTTCGCAGGCGTTATATGGTTAACACTGCAGGTAGCAATCACCTGGGGAATTCCGATTTTACCGGCCGCTTCCAGGCGGTTTGGGCCGGCATCTCTCATAAAACCGAAGAGGTGCTCGCCAACGCCTCCGGGCGCCAAATCGACGACACCCTGAAACAATTTTAGTGAAATCATCTCCTCCATGGCACGGTCGCATATACCGGCGGCATGAAAGCCGATGATCTGGTAGCCGGATTTTTGCAATCCCGTTTGAACCAGACTGGCACATTTATCGCAGGGACCCAGCATGGTCATGGCGATGGCCTTGCCGTTATCCGTTCTGGGCGAAGTGACTTTCCCTCGAACCATCCCGGCCAGAGCGCAGGCTGCCCGATCAAAAACATTTTTGAGCAGATCCGAGACTCCCGACAATTCAATGACCGAATGAAAAAGGATAATATCACCGGTACCGATGTAGCGGGTGGAAAGACCGGGGAGGGCGGCGGCAGAGGAAATCATCAATTTGGGAAAGCCGAAGGGAAGGGACCGCATTACTTCAGTAACCATCAGGGAGCCGGTGGCGCCGCCCATGCCGGTAACCCCATGGATTTTGCCTTCGGTATGCAGTTGCTCGGCGATGGCTGAGGCCCCCGCTATGGTGATATTGGTAATCCGGGTTCGATCTTTCGACTGGCGGATGTCTTCAAAGCGGCTTCCTCCCGCTTCAGCAACACGATCCGGCAGAATATCGGCTTCCGAAGCCGTGTCGCCGCGCATCGAAATGTCCATTAGAAGGGCCTTGAGCCCAAGAGCCTCCACCTGCTCTTTGAGGTATAAGGTTTCTTCCCTTTTAGTATTCAGGGTAGAGATAATGAGAACAGTCTTTTGCATTGGTTAGGAACTTTCCTGTTGTACCTTCTCCGCAATCTGTTTTTTAAGGGTTTCTTTATTGACTTTTCCGGAATCGCCGACAGCCGGAAATTCGGCCACGACCTCCAACCGTTCCGGCAGCTTGAACATGGCCAGTTGTTTGCCTTTCAGAAATTCAACCATCTCATCAAAGGTAAAATCCTGGCCGGCTTTCGGTATCACATAGGCGCAGGTGCGTTCGCCCATTTCGCGGTCCGGGTATCCCACAATGGCAACCGACGCCACCTTGGGGTGGCCATTTAACAACCCCTTCGATTTCCGCCGGATAGATGTTTTGCCCCCCGCGGATAATCATGTCCTTGGCGCGGCCCAGAATCCACAGGCATTCCTGGTCGAATTTGACGATGTCGCCGGTGGAGGTCCAGCCATCGGGGTCGAACACAGTGGATGTCAGCTCTTCATCCCGGTAATAGCCGGCGGGCGCGTGGGGGCCTCTGAAATATAGAATGCCCGGCTCTCCCTCCGGCACCTCATTGCCGGCTTCATCCAGAAGGCGCACCTTGTTACCGGGCAGCATGCGGCCGACGGTTCGGCGTCTGAGGTCTTTGGTATCCTCCACCCGGCAGCCGGAGACCGAGCCCATATCCTGGGTGCCCAGGTCGCTGGTGATGACGGCGCCGAAGGCTTGCTCGGCTTCTTCGGCAATCTGGGGCGAGAGATAGCCGCCGGCGGAGCGGATAAAACGCAAAGAGCTTAAGTCATATTTGGAAGTGTCGCATTCCAGCATGCGGACCAGGTGGGTGGGAACCACGCCGATGGCCGTGGCCTTTTCTTTTTCGATCAGGGCCAGGGCGTCTTCGGGGACGAACTCTTCCAGCATGACCGTTTTGGCACCGGCCAGCGGCGCTGCAAAGTAGGTCAGGGTTCCGGCCGCCCCGCCGGCATGCGGGGCAATCGCCATGGTAATGTCATCCTTGTTAAGACCCCAGATGCTCACTCGCCCCTTGGAAGTGCAGACACGGGGGGCGGCGGGCCATTCCACGAGCTTGGGCAGTCCGGTGGTGCCCGAAGTGGTTGTCAGCAGAGCGATATTCCAGATCGGATCCAGCCGTCTTTCTTTAAGGACATTTTCATCAATGGGTTTTTTGGCGGCCTCCCGGGCCAATTGGGTCAGAGAATAGGTGTTCTGCGGAGCCGAATCCGGCACGGCATCGTCAAAAAGAAAAATATTTTTCAGATAAGGAAACCGCTGTTGCAGGTCCTTATACATTTCAAGATAATCAAACTTGCGGTACTCATGGGGAATGACCACCGCTGTGGCTTCCGTTCTTTCCACCATGTATTCCAATTCTCTTTGACGCAGATACGGATAGACCGTAAGAGATATGAGGCCGGCTCTTTCGCTGGCAATTCTGGCCAGAAAGCCGTAAACACTGTTTGGGAGACTGAATAATAATACGTGAATATTGCGGGATTCCCATCTGAACCCAGGTATAGGCAATTCCGTCCACGAGGCGTTTGGCCTCAGCCCATGTCACGCGATATTTGGAATCTACCAGCGCTTCGCGGTCACCGTACTCGCGGGCATTTCTATCCCAGAAATCGGAAAACAGCTCCTGGGTCCAGTATCCTTCGTTTAAAAATTCGTCCACCATCTCTTTTTGATAACGAATGGGCTTCACGAGTGTCCTCCCTCTTTTTTAGATGCGGCCCGTTTGGCCTTAAGGCCGGCTTTAAATGTTTCCCAGAATTGCCTGTCGGTATCTTTCCAGGCAGCCCCCCAGCGTTTTTCAAAATACGAGGTCGGCAAACGGTCATGCCAGGACTTCCAGGGATCGCGGCCTTCCCTTTGAGCGATTAAGACATCATTTAAATAGTCGGTGATGTTTGTCAGCTCTTCTTTGGGTAAATACGAGACCGCGCCTTCTTTGATCGAGCGCACCAGATTATCCGGGCTCCAGGCATGTGCGGTCAGCATGACCGCCGGTATCTTTTTGCGAGTCGCAATATCCAGCAGGCCGTAACCGTCAACCCCCATAATATCCAGGATGACCAGATCAAACTGCTGCGATTCCAGCAACTGCTTGGCCTCCTCAAATGCAGATGCGGTTACTATCTTACACATCGGCAGTAAATCGACTAATGTATCCAGAACATCCTGCTCGTCGTCGACCGCCAGGACCCGTTTGCCTTCTAATAGTTTATTTCCTGCCATCTTCGCAGTTCCTTTTTTCTATTTTATCCGCGGGTTATTACCCACAGATCCCTTAGATTTGCACAAATTATTTATCCGCAGATTTCGCAGATTTCCGTAGATTTATACAAATTATTTATCCGCAGATTACGCAGATTTCCGCAGATTTTTTCTTTAAATAAAAGATTATAAAACAATCGTTTTAATATTCGGATATTTGATTTACTTATGATTATTTTAATCTGCGTTAATCTGCGTAATCTGCGGATAACAGCTTTTAATAGGCTAAAGACCCAATTCAGACCACCTTGCTTTAACCTTTTTGACGATTTCCGGATCCAGTTCTATCGGAATGGGCTTGTCTTTCCAGTCATAGGGAATGGTTGCATCCAGCAGGAGCCTGCCTGTAATCTCCCTGGCATCTATGGGAAGCGAAGGATCCAGCGGCGTTGATCTTCCGCGTTTGATAACCTGGGATCGGTTGGGCTGGAACCGGAAACTCAGGGCATACAGAACGCGGGGGATATCCCAGGGATCAATATCCTCATCCACCACGATAACGGTCTTCAGTCCATAGGCGCCCATCTCGGTTGAGATAGCTGCGGTCAGAACCTGATCGGCATGTCCGGGATACATCTGCTTTATGGAAATGATGGCCAGAAATCGTCCGGAGCCTTCCGGCGGGCAGTAAACCGCCTTCAAGCCCGGTATTTTCATGGCCAGGAGCTGCTGCCACAGGGTTGCGCCGTATGAGAGCGCCATGGTCATATGGGTGTCGGTGACCGCTCTGCCGACAGTGGTTCCCCACAAAATGGGGTTGTTTCTGTGAGTGATGCATTTGACATCGATAAAATTGCGCGGATCCGTGCCGACTCCGGAATAGTATCCGGTATACTCGCCAAAGGGTCCTTCTTCCATAAATTTGTCGGCATCCACTTCGCCTTCTATGATGATCTCTGCGTGGGCCGGTACGGGAAGATCCACGGTTTCTCCCGGGACCACTTCTACCGCCTCGCCCCGTAATGCCCCGGCGACATCATATTCCGAGACAAATGCTGACACGCGGGCCGCCCCTAAGATAAAAAGCAGGGGGTCGCATCCGATAACGGAAGCCACGGGCATGGGTTTGCCCAGGGCCTGGTACTTCTTCAGCATGATGTCGGCGTGTTTACCCTTGATGAACTGGGTACCCATCTTGTTTTTTTCGAGAAGCTGGCCGCGGTAAGTTCCCAGATTAATCCATCCGGTCTCAGGATCTTTGCTGATGATGAAATGGGCGGTGCCGATATAACGACCGCCGTCCAGCGGGTACCACTGGGGAGCCGGAAATTTGAAAAGATCGATATCGTCACCGGTCACGATGTTTTCTTTACAGGGCGCGGTTGAGGCTTCCACCATCTTGGGCGGCGTCAGGTTCTCACCCAGCTTGGCCCACGCTTCATAGAGATCCACCAGCGTGGATTCGAGGGGCAGCCCCATAATCAAAGCCAGTCTCTGGGTCGTGGTGCAGACACTGGTAATGACCGGCGTATCGTAATCTTTGACGTTTTCAAAAAGAAGTGCCGGACCGCGTTGCTCTTCATTGAGCTTGGCAATATGTGACAATTCCAGATTCCAGTCTACCTCGGCGGTGATTCGTTTGCACAGACCCACTTCTTCACCCTGGGTAACAAAATCCCTCATGTCTTTCATGAAACAGTTCTCCTTTCCAAAATTGATAATCTCGTAAAAAGTCAGAAAAGCAATCTTTTTACGAGTGTGTTTTGTATTTGGTGTTTAGTGTTTAGTATTCTAACATGCCGATATAGCATCATCTATTTCATACCAAATACCAAACACGAAACACCAAACACTTGATGAATTTGACTTTTTATTATTTAATCTCCCCTGCGCTTTCTCGAAAAATGTCTGCAGGTGAGAAGTTGTGCGATTTGATATCCCCCTCAATTGCTCCGCATAAAGCGCTTTTGTTATAGAGTTAAAAAGAAAGGCAGGTATTTTGGGTTAAGAATTTGCTTCCTACGGAATTTTGATGCGTTTCATAGCCTGTTCCATCAAGAGTTGGCGACCGGTTTTAGCACCGATCACCGATTCCGTTTTGCGCTGGCTCCAAACGGTTTCAGGGCGGGCCTGAACGATAAACATGTTTTCGGGAAACGGGATATCTTTATCAATGGCCCATTCGATATCCATTGGGCCGGCCGTAATGGTGTTTCGATATTTTTGGCAGCCCTGACCAGTGCTTTGATCTCATCGTCCGCCAGGCAGCAGGTGCACTGCATATCGTCATCGACATCCGCGTCGACCACTTCCCCTTTTTCCAGGTCATACACACATTCGATGTGTTTGGTTGATATGGTCCTTTCATTAATTTCCAGCATGACCTTATCGACCACAAATTTATCCGGGTTGACAGAACCGGAAACGACAGTTTCACCCAGTCCCCAGCTGCCCTCGATGACGACCTTGGAAACATCTCCATTAGTGGGGTTGATGGTAAACATCACGCCGGCGGCCTTAGAGTTGACCATTTTCTGAACGCCCACACTGATGAGCACCTTGTCATGCGGAAAGTCGTTTTTAATGCGGTAGGCGATTGCGCGGGGGGTATATAAACTGGCCCAGCAATTTTGAACATTGGTGATAACCTGATCCGCTCCCTGAATCCAGAGGTAGGTGTCCTGCTGACCGGCGAAGCTGGCGGTGGGTAAATCCTCAGCTGTTGCACTCGAGCGCACCGCAACCGGAACCGTTTCGACGGCGCATTTTTCACACAGCTGGGAATATCCATCTTTGATGGCCTTGCCGACCGCTTCAGGCATTGGCGTCTTTTTGATTAACTTCTGCACGTCGGCACTGGCCTTATTGAGGGCCGCCATATCATCGGGGTTCAGATCGGAAACCAGATCGAAAATCCGGTCCTTTATCCCGGCATCGGTAATAAATAATAAGTAGCTGTCGGTGGTCACCGCAAATCCGGGCGGAACCCGAATAGCGGTTTTGATCATCTCTCCCAGGCTGGCATTTTTGCCGCCGACAATGGGGAGTGAATTTTTATCCAGTTTTTCAAAATCCAGGATATAATCCATATTTGCTTCCTTCAACACCCATCCTTCTGAAATCCCCCTCCCTAGAGGAAGGGGTTTCAGAATGGATTCCCAAAGCTATCTCAAAAATGCATCTAACGCTCAATGGCTGCGTTGCGAGCCTTCTCAAAATACTCACATACTTCCATATATGCTGCGCTTTTTCGTCGGCTCGCGCCTTACCATTAAACGTAATCTACTATTTTTGAGACAGCTTTTCGTTCATCAATGGCAAAAGGTTTTTGTCAAGAGTGAAGCTTTTCAATTCACCGTCACCGTTTGATTAGCCGGCTCGTTTAACAATCTCGACGACCCCGCTGTCACCGTCCACCTTGAGGATATCGCCGGTTTTAATCACCGATGTGGCAACTCCTGTGCCGGTCACCGACGGAACGCCGTACTCACGGCAGACGATGGCGGCATGGCTGGTCAGACCGCCGATGTCGGTCACCGTAGCTTTAATTTTGGTAAACACGGGTGCCCAGGACGGATTAGTGGACGGGCAGACCAGGATTTCGCCGGACTGCAGATCCACAATGTCTTTGAGGCGTTTCAGCACGCGGGCCGGACCTTCGACGATACCGGCCGATGAGGCGAAACCCTTGATTTCAGAGACGTCCGCACCTGCCGCCGCATCGACTCCTTTGAGCCATTCCTTTACTTTATCCGTGGTGATCCCCCACAGCATAATGGTAAAGGGTTCGGCGATTTCTTCGGGTGGGACCCCCAGAGCCGGGGTGGGGTTCCACTTGTTGGCTGCTTCGAGGATTTTTTTGCGCTTCTCGGGCTTTAGATTTATAGTAGCTTCCTCGCATGGGGATATCCACACCCAGTGCCCAGCCGGTTGATACCTCGGTCAGCAGCTGTGGGATTTCATAGCGGTTAAACATGAAGATGTCATCGACTTCATCTAACATCCCGTTGTTAACCAGAAGTTTTCCAAATTCTCTAATCTTGTCAAACCAGATGGTGTGAAACCAGTGTTCCACCCAGAAGAGGTGATCCTCTGCGTATGTGTAAATGGTTCTGACGGCATTGTAAGCATCATCAAAGGCCTTACGATCTTCGTCGGTTTTGATGAGTTTGCGATATTCGGCAACAACCTCATCGCGTTCCTTCTCGATCTTATCCAGGGAGCGCTCAATGGTTTCGCCCTTTTCCAGCCGTTCGACATAACCTTTAATATAGCTATAGGGGATGTCCGGATCGGTCAGCCAGCTGCCCTCATAATGAAACCAGCCGCTGCCGTTGGATACATAAAACCAGGGATCTTTGGCTTTTTCATACTCTGCCAGCCAGTTTTTTCCATCCTCTGTTTTTTGAAGTTCAGCGACCTTATCTTCCGCCGGCTTGTCACTCTTTGAGAATAGCGGAAAC
>PVMK01157336.1_pt1 | contig 17039 bp, 14 predicted proteins | sample 1853481 | NCBI WGS metagenome assembly PVMK01 (sample SAMN08533507, study PRJNA380276) | Marine sediment metagenome, whole genome shotgun sequencing project.
GCATAATAAAAATTTGAGGCGCTTCATCCACCTCGCGCATCATTGTCAGATATTGCCCATCGGGGGAAAACTGAAAATCCTGGCCACCGGCCTCACCGATATACTGAGTCGCCTTACCGTCTTTGGCCGACGCCATGTAATACGTGCTCTTATAGTCATTCTCTTCCCAGACCAATTCGGTTTTGGAGTAGAAGACCTGTTCACCGTCCGGCGATATTAATACGTCACCGACTTTGACCATGTTCAACTGGTCGTCGACTGTCATCGGTCTTTTGGCGGCATAGCTCACGTTGCTAGCCATTGCACAAGACAGCAACAGCGATATCAAAACACGCATCGAAGACTCCCCTCACCTATATTGTTAGTCGTAAAGTATTCGGTTATGGATGCGATCTTCACAGATCGATCATCCTGTATTTCCATGATGCCTATGTTTCCCGTTGAGGAAAAAGACGCCCGATCAATGACAACATGTCATTTTCTTAATGTTCCGTGGCGAGCCCTGAGTCTATCTTGTAGCGAGTAATTACTCTCGAGTCGTTGAATCGCTTCACCGCTGGATAACGTCGATTCACGGGGCACAATAATGATCGCTACAAGAAATGTAATCGCCAGCTTATTACTAGCTGCCTGTTGGATTTGCCGCGCAAGTTTCGCGGCAGAAGTCATCGACCACGAGGTCATCGGCGCCATAAAAGAAGAAGGTATCCAGCATTCGCGGGCCATGGAGACCTTAAGTTTCCTCACGGATATCCACGGCCCTCGCTTTGCAGGAACACCTGGATATCTCGGAGCGGCTGATTGGGCCAGACAACAATTGAAACGACTGGGGTCTTGATGCCCACCTGGAAGCCTATCCGGTTGATTATTTGGGCTGGGGTATTTTGTCGCACTCCGTCGAAATGACGTCACCAAGGTATATGCGCCTATCAGCTGTGCCTGCCCCTTGGGCGAGCAGCACGGCCGAAGTCAGTGGAGAATTGATTCAGCTGCAGTTTGATGATCTGGAAGCTTTGAAAAAGTACGAAGGTCAACTCAATGGAAAGATTCTGATTTTGCCGGCCGAAGTAGAAGCGGGATATGAAGACGATGGCTACGCCGAATACGACTTCGATGCTGAACTGCACAAAATGACCCAATCCCTCAAGCCCTCCATGTCGAATCCGGGTGATGAGTCAGATGAGCGGATCTCTGAATATCTTCAAGTTTGGCCTAATCAAGAAAAAGAAAAACGCGACAAATCGCAGGAAATTATTGCCTGGCTGAAACAGGAGAAGGTCGCAGCCCTTTTGGAAGGTACCACACTACCTTTTGGCGTCATTGGAGCCAAAAGCAGTAGTGCACTGATTATGGATAGTCCCGAGAACTCTTTACCTCACCTTGTGTTGAGCAGAGAGCACCACGGCCGTTTGCTCAGAACCATGGAAAAGGGTATTCCAACAACAGTCAAACTCAGTCTAAGTACCCGTTTTTATGATGAGCCAAAATATCATAGTAATGTGATTGCAGAGATCAAAGGTAGTAATCGGAATAAACGTGATGAGCTTGTGCTCGTCGGCGCTCACTTTGACTCCTGGCAAACCGGTACTGGTGCCTCCGACAATGCCTTCGGTTCCGTTGTGATGATGGAAGCACTACGTATCCTCAAAACGCTGGACCTGAAAATGGACCGCACGGTGCGCATCGGTTTATGGGGCGGCGAAGAGCAATATTATGATGGGTCTGCGGCTTACGCACGGGAACATTTTGGCACGGTTATCGGCAGCAATGATTTTACAGACGCTCAGGCCAAAATATCGCTGTATCTAAATCTTGACAATGGTGCGAACAAGATACGAGGCGTGTACTTACAGGGCAACGAAAAAGCCCGTGGTTTTTTTGCCGATAACCTGGCTCCTTTTTCCTACCTGGGCGCCAATCATGTCTCCGCAATGAGTGGTGGCGGCACCGACCATATTATCTTTGATGACCTCAATATCCCTGCTTTTCAGCTTATCCAGGGATCACAAGAAGGGCCTCCCGTAAGCACCCATCACTCAACCATGGACTTGTATGAGTTCGTGGATGAGGAGGCAATGATACAGAACGCCGTGATTATGGCTTCGCTTATTTACCATGCGGCGACACGCGATGAGTTGTTGCCCCGTAAGAGACTGCAGCCACCGATACAGGTTGAAGAATAATGATCACAACGAAAAGAATACGCATCAGTGCATTACTGGCCACGTGTTGGTTTTGCCAGGCCGGCTTTGCTGCCGAGGATATTGACCACGATGTGATTGCCGCCATCAAAGAGGAGGGTATTCAACACTCTCAGGCCATGAAGACCTTAAGTTATCTCACGGATGTTCATGGTCCGCGTTTTATAGGAACCCCTGGCTACTACGCTGCCGCTGAATGGGCCAGGCAACAATTGAGTGACTGGGGCTGGATGCCAGTTTGGAGCCCTTTCCGGCTGATTATCTGGGCTGGGGCATTGAATCGCACTCGGTGGAAATGACCTCCCCTCGATATATGCGCCTTCTCGCTGCGCCCGCCGCCTGGGCAAGTGGTACGCCTGAAGTCAGCGGCGAGCTGGTTCCGGTGCAGTTTGATGACCTGGAAGCTCTGCAACAGCACCAGGGCAAACTCAAAAACAAGATTCTGGTTTTGCCTGTAGATAGTGACTCACGTGCCCTTTCTCAGCCCGGCAAACACCCCTGGAGCGCTGAAGAGCTGAGGGAAAAGACGCAAGCAATTAACGCCTCTGGCAACGAGCCAGAAGAACGATTCTCCAAGTATCTCCGTGAGGGCCTTGAAGAATTTGAAAAAAGGCGTGTCGAAACGCGGGAAATTGTTGCCTGGCTGAAAAAGGAGGGCGTCATAGCATTGTTGGAGGGCAGCCCGAGAGACTACGGTGTCATCAGAGTCAGCGGTGAAGCGTTGCTTATGGCGAGTCCTGAAAACTCTCTGCCTTACTTTATTTTGAGCAAAGAGCACCATGGTCGCCTGGTAAGAAGTCTGGCCAAAGGCATTACCCCGACGATCAAGTTGAGCTTAAGCACCCGCTACTATGATGAGCCTGACTACAACCGCAATGTGATTGCCGAGATCAAAGGCAGCGACCGCAATAAACGCGATGAGGTGGTGCTGGCCGGCGCCCATTTTGACTCCTGGCATGTGGGCACCGGGGCTACAGACAATGGGGTCAATTCCGCCGTGATGATGGAAGCCTTACGCATCCTCAAGACGCTGGATCTGAAAATGGACCGTACAGTACGTATTGGTTTATGGGGAGCCGAAGAATCCGCTTATGAAGGGTCTTTAGGTTACGCTCGGGAACACTATGGCAATGCTCCGAACAATGACTTCACAGACGAACAAGCTAAAGTCTCCGTGTATTTTAATCTTGATAACGGTGGAGGCAAGATTCGTGGGGTGCACTTGCAGGGCAATGAAAATGCGCGTGTATTTTTTGCTGACAATCTTGCCCCTTTCGCCTATCTGGGTGCCAACCATGTTTCCGCACTAAATGAGGGCACTACTGACCATGTCGTCTTCGATGAACTCAATATCCCTGCCTTCACGTTGTTTCAGGACATGCTGGATTATTATCCACGCACCCACCACACCACTATGGACGTCTATGAGCTCGTGGATGAGGAGGCGATAAAGCAAAACGCCGTGATTCTGGCTTCGCTGATTTATCACGCCGCGACACGCGATGATCTGTTGCCACGCAAAAGATTGCTGCCACCGATAACTGATACGACACAAGCCGAATAGAGCCGATATATGAATAAATATTATTTCCGTACTTCATAAAGTTCGATTTCTTCCTCAGTCATAAAATGTATGCCTCCGGCAGGAGCCATGTCCAGGGTGTACCAATAAAAGTCACCAGGAATGTCTACGGCTTCATAAAAATCAAGGTATTTTTTGTGAACAGGGTCATCCCTTGGAACCTCGGCCGCTGGCACGGAGTCCATATCTCCCCCCCCATGAGTGCACACCCAACAATGCACCTTTGGCAACAATTCTCTTTGTTCCAGCCATAAAAAAGTCTGTGCCACCAGAAGCAATCATAGCGTTTGACTTAAGCTCAGTGGTTAGACCGTGTTTATTTACGTAAAGGGCAGCACGCAGGTTAGCTTCATCATCCAACGAACCGGGCGCTATCTCCATTACTATTGTCTTAACCTCTGGGTGCTCAAAAAGTAACTCAAGCACAGTTGCTGGCATCTCAGAGTCGATCAGCCCATTCATATACGCCACATCACCATCAATTCTAAAGTCAGCTACCCTGTACATTTTTTGATTAAAAAGTAAAGCTTCGTCCTTCTTTACCTTACGATCTCGGTTCAGATCCATTTCTAGGTAATCGACTTTGCTTGGTCCGTCCTCTACTTCAAGCTCAATATCGATATAGCCATCTTTATTTGCATCCATCTCAGCAAACAATTCTTCAATATTTTCTGCAATTTTCTCAGGTGTATCTATCATCATATCTGTGGAATAGATCCCAACAAACTCATCAAACGACAACGCCTTATCCCCATTAGTATCTAACTTGGGGCCCATACCCTGCGTCTCTCTGTCCGAGTCGAGCTCATCCCAGCTAGCCTTGCCATCGCCATTCTTGTCCACTGAAGCAAAAATACTCTCAAGTTCTTCCTCGACGTCTGTATTTGCTTTAGAGCCCAGTTTGGCAAGACTACTAATGGTCAGATCATCGCCTTTATAGTCTCTGTAGAAGAGCAATGCATCAAGTGCCTCATAGGGATTTATCACACCATCCCTATTGCTGTCTAAAATACTGAGATCTGACTTGGCACTGATGTCTTCTGCCATCAACAAACTACTGTTAAGCACTATCAGTGCACCGAAAATACCTACAAAGACCTGGCTCTTTTTCATAATTCAACCTATATAGTGATTACAGAAATAAAATGTATTTTCGGTGTCCGGATTTAGTAGACCTCGTCACTCTGCCCAAAGAATGGCATGAAGGTCCCCTGCTACGGTTCGACTTTCACCGACAATTGCCCCGGCGTTATTGATTCGGAACCCAATACTATGGTCACCGCCAAGCGTTCCCTGATCTACCATTCCATCGCGCTCTGTCCAGAGAAAGGCACGTGCATCCCCTGCTACAGTTCGACTTTGACCCACAATCACCCCAGCGTTATTTATTCCGGACCCAACACTCTGGTCCCCGCCAAGCGTTCCCAGGTCTGCCATTCCGTCGCGCTTTGTCCAGAGAAAGGCGTGAATATCCCCTGCTACAGTTCGACTTTCACCCACAATTGCCCCAGCTTCATTGATTCCGAACCCAATACTCTGGTCCCCGCCAAGCGTTCCTAAGTCCGTAACAACTACTTGGGCCACTCCAATAGGCGAAAAGCCAATTCCAAAAAACACTGCGAAATAAAACCACTGCCCTACGGACCGAAAATGAGATTTGTTCATAGCATTACTCCCACTATCATCATTATCTGGATACATCGGCAGCCCGGCGGTCTTGGGTCCTTCGGGAAGTCGTTCCGTGGGTTCTCGAAATCGGATACGTCATTCTTCATGTTGTGATGATTATCCCAAACGTAAAATTTGTCGTTATTTTGTACTCAAACCAGGCATTTGGGTTTTTCAATGTTTACTACCATGTTGCACAAAGAAACAATAATTATTGCAAGTATTCCGCCCCCTTTAATTGCTATCAATCAGTGCATGTCTATTTCCAAATATAAAGGCTCAGACATGCCTGTTAAAATCGAATCTTCATGCTTCAAAAGGGGAGAGAATACGGTGAAAACAGAATTCTTAAACTTTCGAATGATTGCTGTTTTTGCAATTGGCGGGTTGGCAACATTGATATCTTTTGGCGTTGCGGCAGATACCATGAATATGGATCAGGGAAAATACGCCGCGCTCAAGTCTTATGCGGAAAAGCGCTTGCGTGAAACCAAAATACCGGGTCTCGGTATGGGTATTATCAAAGACGGTAAGGTAGTCTTTGCGGGTGGATTTGGGACGCGTGACTTGAATACTGGCGAGCCCATAAACTCCCAAACCGCGTATCTGATTGGCTCTGCCACCAAAGCTTTTACGACCGCTACAATTGCAATGCTTGATCAAGATGCCATCTTAGATTGGGATAGCACTGTACAAACCTATCTCCCCTGGTTTAGCTTTAAAGACAATGAGTATGTGTCCTCGCACGTGACCCTGAGAGACTTGGCGAGTCATCGTACCGGGTTAGCCTTAACTGAATGGCAAGGGGATACACCGGAACTTGGTCTGTATTCAAGCGAACCTCGCGAAAAGCTTGTGAAAAGCATACGGAATTACCCATTGAGCGCAGGCTTAAGAGAGAAGTTCCAGTACAACAGTGCGATGTTTATGACCTTGGGGCACGTGATAAGCAAGGCGACAAAAAATCAGTACGAAGATGTCGTCATGCAAAGAATAGCGAAGCCTCTTGGGATGAAGAGTACGATTTGGAGTGACTTGTCCGGCCCTAATCCTCCTTTTGCGGGGAATATCGCCTACCCGCATGCGATCGAAAATGGTGAGGCAAGCAGGATCGACTTCTTGTTCGAGGGGCCGGCTATCCACCCGTCAGGGACGTTGACATCCACCATCGACGATATGCTCAAATGGGTGACATTTCACCTTCAAAAGGGCGAGTACAACGGCAAGCGACTACTGTCCGAGGAGAACCACGATGCGCTCGTTACGCCCAATATGGTTGTCGGCTACAACGCAAATTTAAGTCGCACCAGGACACTGGCTTGGCCAGAAATGTACGGACTCGGTTGGTTTCTGGGCACCTACAACGGGCAAAGGGCAGTTCATCATTCTGGGACATCGACAGGAACGATCACTCGGACTTTATTCATGCCCGACAAGAACTTCGCTGTGGTTACTTTCATTAATGCCGAGAATGCCCCGCACCCTCTTCAGAACGAGATCGTGCTGTTTGCCATCGACCTTTACAAAGATGATCTATAAGAAATGCAGGCTGATCTTAAATGAGAATACAAATGTATAGAATGACTGCTTTTATATTTGCCACTGTATTAACCTGGTCTTCGCTTTTTGCTCAGGCCGATGACAAACGACCAATGACAGTGGATGACCGGTTGAGTTTTGTCGAAATTGGAAATGTACTGTTATCTCCGGATGGCAATTGGGTATTTTATTCAAAAACAGGACTCGATTAGGGAACGGAACGGGAAGAAAACCTCGTATTACATGGTACCCGCAAACGGAGGTGAAGCAATCCAATATATTGGGGAGGCAGGTGGAGAATCATTTCAGTTTTCACCGGATGGAAAATACTTATCGTTTATTCGTCCAGTTGATGATGAAGGACAGTTATTTCTCATTCCAACATCCGGTGGTGAGGCAATCCAATATTCAGATCATAAAGGCGGCTTAGGCAGTTATAACTGGGCACCGAATGGGAAAACAAATCATCTTTACCGCAGACGAACAATTAAGTGATGAAGAACAAAAAGATCACGATTTAGGAGCCGATCCCCGTCTTCATTGATGAAGGACCCAAACGGGAAAAGATGAAGGACGTTGGGAGAACTTTTGGGTATTCAATATTGAAACCAAACAAGAATCACGCATTACCAACGAAGGATTCCTCACTGAGGGATTTGATATTTCTCCAGACGGAAATCGCATTGTATTCACTGCCCGGAAGGATAATCTTGTCAACGAACCATTTCGATCTGAATTATATTTAGCCGATGTACGGACAAAAATAGTCAAACGTCTCACCGATAACAATTCTCCGGAGAGTAATCCCCTCTGGGCTCCCGACGGGAAAACATTGATATACCAGGCAACTAAACGTGAAGATTTCTACGATTTAACGAATGGGTACTTCTGGATAATGAATCCTGATACCGGGAAGAAACGAAGAATCGAAACTGAATTTTATGGAAGGGTAAGCAACATAACATGGATGCCAGATGGTAATAGTGTTCTATACAATGAATCCCGAAAAACAAATCAAAATCTTTTTAAGATGGAGATAAGTACCGGTAAGGTTACTCCGGTAACAAATATAACAGGATCCCTAGTAACATACGCGTTCTCAAAAGACCGAAAAAAAATGGTCTATACATTCAGTGATTTTAATACCCCCAAAGATATATACAGCTCATCCGTTAAGAAATTTAAACCGCTACGTTTAACAGACGCAAACCCTTGGGTAAAAGAGGAAATCCTTCTCGGAAAAGCTGAGGTGATAAGCTGGAAAAGCAAAGGCGGCATGGAAATTGAAGGATTATTTTATCTGCCGGGGGATTACAAGAAGGGAACAAGACTTCCCTTAATTGTCTATATTCATGGTGGCCCGCAGGGTGTATTTTCTAACTTGCTTGATGTCTATTATTCAGCAACAACAATGGATTTGCATCTATACACGGGACTTGGATATGCAGTCCTGGCGCCTAATGTTAGAGGCAGCAGCGGTTACGGTGATGAATTACTACGCGGATTGATTGGAGAAGTGGGCGATGGAGAATACATCGACCAAATGACGGGCGTGGATAAACTTATCGAAGAAGGATACGTTGATCCCGATCAAATGGGTATTCGTGGTTCGAGCTGGGGAGGTGTTAGCACCAGTTATACGATTACACAAACCCAGCGCTTCAAAGCAGCCACAATCGAATCGGGAGTCACCAACTGGGCTGCGGAAGTTGGCCCCGGTTTCAGTTTTGATCTCGGCTTATGGTATATCGGCGGCAAACCGTGGAATAATCCAGAAGAATGGAGGGATCACTCATCAATAACACATGTAAAAAATATCACGACACCTACTTTGATTGTACACGGTGGTGAGGATCAGACGAGCAGCGTCGGGCAGAGCTTAATGTTGTTCACTGCGATCAGAGATATTGGTAAAGCACCTGTTCGTTATATTAAATTGCCGCGACAGGGACACGACTTCCTTGAACCGCGATTATCACGCATCATGACTATCGAAGAAGTTAAATGGATGCAAAAATATATCCGTGATATCGATTGGAAGCCATGGGAACGAGATCATGGCTTATAAAAATACCATCGATGCCGAGGGCCCGGCAATGGCTCGCCCGCTACATGATCCGCTCCCCGTTCTCGCTCGAGAAGATTCATCGAGAGTGGTGATGACACAGCCGCGCTAATTCACATCGACGAGCCAGCTGCCAACACTACGGACTTCTGGGTATCGATTGGAAAAAGAATAATAACTATTTCAAGTTTTCCGCCCCCCTTGATTCGCTATCAATCAGTGCATATCTATTTCTAAATATAAGGGCTCAGACATGCCTGCTAAAATCGAATCTTCATGTTTCAAAATGGGAGCGAATAAAGTGAAAACAAAATTATTGAACTTTCGAATGATTATTGTTTTTGCAATTAGCGCAATGGCAACATTGATGTCTATTAGCGCTGCGGCAGATACCATGAATATGGATGAGAAAAAATACGCCGCGCTGAAGTCTTATGCCGAAAAGCGATTGCGTGAAACCAAGATACCAGGTCTTGGCGTGGGTATTATCAAAGATGGCAAGGTTGTCTTCGCGGGTGGATTCGGGACGCGTGACTTGAATACTGGTGAGCCCATAAATTCCCAAACCGTGTATCTGATTGGCTCTGCCACCAAATCTTTTACAACCACCACCATTGCAATGCTCAATCAAGACGGCATCCTAAATTGGGATAGCACTGTACGTACCTATCTCCCTTGGTTTGCTTATAAGGACAATGAGTATGTGTCCTCGCACGTGAAACTTAGAGACTTGGCGAGCCATCGTACCGGGTTAACCCTAACTGAATGGCAAGGGGATACACCGGAACTTGGGCTGTATTCAAGTGAACCTCGCGAAAAGCTTGTGAAAAGCATACGGAATTACCCATTGAGCACAGGCTTAAGAGAGGAGTTTCATTATAACAGCGCCATGTTTATGACCTTGGGGCAAGTGGTAACAGCGGCGACAAAGACTGAGTACGAAGATGTCGTCATGCAAAGAATAGCGAAGCCTCTTGGGATGAACAGTACGATCTGGAGTGACCTATCGGGCCCTAATCCTCCTTTTGCGGGGAATATCGCTTACCCGCATGCGGTCGAAAATGGCAAGGCAAGCAGGATCGACTTCTTGTTCGAGGGGCCGGCAATCCACCCGTCAGGGACGCTGACATCCAATATCGATGACATGCTCATATGGTTGAAGTTTAATCTTCAAGAGGGCGAGTACAACGGCAAGCGATTGCTTTCCGAGGAGAACCACGAAACGCTAATTACGCCCAACATGATTATCGGTTATGGCGCAGGCCTGGATGAGAACCGGACAGAGGCTTGGCCAGAAATGTACGGACTCGGTTGGTTTATGGGTGACTACAACGGCCACAGAGGTGTTCACCACGGGGGGTCATCGACTGGAACGGAGACGCAGACGTTCTTCATGCCCGATAAAAACTTCGCTGTGGCTACATTCGTTAATGTTGCGGACAGGCTTGGGGATGAGGCTGTGATGTTTATCCTTGACCTATACAAAGATGAGCTAGAAGAAAGATAGGCTGATCTTCGACCCTAGAAAGAACTAGAAATGCAATTAGCCATACGCAGGTGAAAAGAATGTCATACCTTACAAGAACGTCGTTAAGCACATGCCTATTGGGCATTTTATTGCTGTACCCAACTCTCGTTAACGGCCAGGAAGAGGAGGAAGAATCTGAAGAGGAAGTGGTGCCAGTTGTCATCAGAGATGTCACTCTGATAGATGGAAACGGAGGAGAACCGCGTTCTAACGTAAGCTTATTAATTGTGGACGATACCATTATTAAAATAGTGGATGATGAACGGGATATCCCGATCGAATCGAAAATATTTGATTTTACCGGGACACTATGTAATCCCCGGGCTTATCGATTCCCATGCACACGTTGCATTTGATGCGAGATCGCAGAGTAATCGGGACTTTGCAAACGCGGTTTTAAAACACTTACTGTACGGCGGTATCACTACTGTCAGGGATATGGTCGGCGACGGGACGCGTACTTACGAGCCTCGCACGTGACGCGGTGCTCGATGAAATTGAATCACCGGATATCTATTACAGCGCTTACATTGCTGCCCCGGAATTCCTTTATTCAGACCCGAGACTCATTCCCTCTTCCCGCGGTGCAACACTGGGCAAAACCAGCTATATGATGGCTCTCGATGAGGATGACGACCTCAAAGAAGCGATTACTCTTGCCCGCGGCTCAGGTGCGACCGGTATAAAAGTTTACGCAGAATATGACGGTGAAATGTTCAGGAAACTGACTGAAGAAGCACACAGACAGGGGATGAAAGTCTGGGCGCACGCGGCCCTCGTTCCGGCGAAACCGTCAGATGTGGTCGCAGCCGGTCCCGATGTTATATCGCATGTCGAAATGTTTTTTTTCGAGTTATACGAATATTATGAAGCGCGTGATAGACAGAGTAACAAGACGTTCGACTTTCCCAATATGAAAGTGGATGAACCAGCCATTGTAAAAGTGTTCGAGGAAATGGCACGGAAAAATGTGATCCTTGACGCAACTCTAATTTCTGAAAAAAGATTGGAATATGGAAAAGGATGGTTCAAGTACTGTGCCGATTTAGTGGCGCTTGCCCATGAAATGGGCGTCCTGATTGCTGCAGGAACAGACAACATGGGCGAGCCCAATGATCATTATCTGCCCAATCTCTTTGAAGAGATGGAATCCTATGTCGACTACAGTGGACTTACGCCGCTGGAAGCAATCACAACCGCCACACTGAACGGCGCGAAATCGATTGGTATAGAAGAGACACACGGCACGCTTGAAGTCGGTAAAAAAGCGAACATGGTTATACGGAAAGCCGATCCATCCCGGAATATTCGCAATGCGCGGGAGATCAAATTAACCATAAAGAACGGAAGATTCTATGATCGATCGCTCTATAATCCGGTGCGGTTCCCGAACATTGTTGAAGAAGGGCCGGAGGTTTCTACTGATTGGGATAAGAAAGAGAAGAATAAGAATCACTGATTCATTTGGGGAAGCTTACGCCACCCCCTATTATTTTGAGAGATCTCCGATGCATAATTCTTTAAAAATCCTAATTGTCATCCTTGCTACTTTGATGACCACCGCGTGCGATAGCGGATCGGATCAAGCCAGAGATAACACACCCTTGGCGGTTGATTTAATCCTGAGTGGCTTGAATGTCATTGATGTGGAAACTGGAACCATTCACACCGACCAAGCCATTATCATTTCCGGCGCTGAGATTATTGATATTCGCGCCAGTAATGATCTTTCGGGCTTTCGCGCTGCAGATGTTCGCGATCACAGCGGCGACTGGGCCATGCCGGGTTTGTGGGATATGCATATTCACCTTCGCGGCGGTCCGGAAATGGTCCCGGCTAATCGGCTGATGTTAAGCCGTTATCTGGCTTATGGGATCACTGGCGTTCGCGATGCGGCGGGTGATTCGCCGGATGAAGTGAGCCAGTGGCGCAGGGAAATTGAAGCGGATCAGCGTTTGGGACCCGCAATATTCACCGCACTTCGAAAGCTTGACGGCAAGGACGCCAGTTGGCCGGGATCTGTTGATGTTACCAGCACCAGCGACATAGGCCCGGCCCTGAAGGCAATGGCCGGAGCGGGCGCCGATTTCATCAAGATTTACGACAGCAGCATTTCCTCGGAAATATATCTAGAAGTGCTCCGCCAAGCGGAAACCAAAGGCTTAAAAACAGCAGCCCATTTGCCCATGGACCTTACCTTTCGGCAGGTTATGGATGCTGGATTGGATAGTCTTGAACATGGCATGTCTCTGCATAAAGCCGTCTCGCCTGAAGACGAAACCATTACAGAGGAAATGAGACAGGCGAACCAGGCTGGCGAAAGAATTGATTTTTGGGCGACCTTAAACCGATTGGCCGACGGCTATGACGCCGCATATGCGAAAGAATCTTTCCGTATGATGGTCGATCGTGGCATGGCCGTAACACCGACACTTTACATAGATTATGTGCTTGATTTTATGGATCAAGACGATCATTTGGATGATCCGGAATTGCAAGATTTGCCGCCGGAATTTATCGCGAGCTATCAAGGCCGGGTCGACGATGCCGCCCAGCGCAGTCCCGAGGAGATTGAAATGGTCCATGGCTTTGTCCCCAAGACTCAAGCGCTTGTTCCCCTGGCCCAAGCCAATGGCGTCTTGATCTTGGCGGGTTCGGATTCGGGGGCCTTTAATTCCTATGTTTATCCCGGTGATTCGCTGCATCATGAAATGCGCCTTCTGGTCGAAACCGGCTTAAGCCCCCTGCAAGCCATACAAACAGCGACCATTAACGGCGCTACATGGCTAGGCCAGACGGACAAATATGGTTCTTTAGCGCCTGGAAAGGTGGCAGATATCCTGATCCTAAGCGCCAACCCGCTCACCAATATCAACAACAGCCGCGCCCAGGCGGCCTTGGTGCGCAACGGCACCTATTTAACGGCGCAGCAGCTTGAGGCCATGAAACATAACAAGGTCAGTAAATAACCTGAACAGGGTTCGTCATTTTCGACTGGACTTATATCTTACAATTAATAGTAAACAAATATTCAGTTCATTTTTTCAGACAAACACACATAGCCGGTTAATAAACACAGCTTTCAATCCTAATAGCTTGAAGAGTGAAAACTTTTCAGCAAACCGATAAGTTGGGAATTAAAGATAATGATAAACCAGAAATGCTTAACAAACGTTATTGCAACAATAGTTGCGGCAAGCTGTGCATTTCCAGTGTTTGCTCAAGAAAAAGGCGCCAACTCAATTACCGCAAATGAATTAAGAAAACATCTATCATTTATTGCATCAGATGAACTCGAAGGTAGAGACACGCCCTCAGTGGGCTTGAAAACGGCAGCCCGATACATTGCTGCTCATATGGAAAGCTACGGCTTGAAATCCTTAATGCCTGACGGCTCATATATGCAGAGAATAGACCTTCCTGTTACCTCACTTGATACGCGACGCACAATTTTAACTTTGATAAACAGTGATGATGAGCACGAGCTACGATTCCGCAAGAGTTTGGTGTTGCCAGTGGTGCAGCAGGAGAGTACTCAGGAGAACTCGTTTTCTGGGCAATCCTTCTGAGTCACAACTCGCCTCTTACAAGCTTCGCGGCAAAATAGTAGTCATTCTAGATGAGACGCCGCCAGAGGAGCAAAATCTGCTACGAAGCTTTCATGAAGACTATGAAGACAAAATATCAACGATTTATTCCCAGGGGGCAGCCGGAGTATTAATTGTTATTAATGAACTGCGTGAATCAGACATGGAGAAAAGAGGATACAATTTTGATGTACGCCAGGACGCTACCTATTTCGAGGAAAATGTAACAAGGTGGCAGCAGGTCCAGGAAAATGCATCATGGTGGGAGCCTGAGCGTGAGCAACCTGAATGGGCGTCCTTACCCCTCTGTGAGATTCGCCATAATGTTGCAGCAAAGCTCCTCGGTATTTCTCAAGCCGAGTTAAAAAAGATGTTTGAAAAAATGAGGCAAGGTGAGCAAATAGCAATGCAAAAGACTTCTGGCAGAAAAATCACCCTGACAATAGCCGAAAAAGAAGAACTTAACTACTCACAGAATGTTATTGCAATGGTTGAGGGAACTGACCCAATTTTGAAAAATGAATACATTGTTTACAGTGCTCACTATGATCACCTGCCAATACAAAGAGGCCGGGTATATAACGGTGCTGATGACAACGGCAGCGGCACCGTCAATCTTATAGAAATTGCTGAAGCAATGGCACTTGACCCGCCCAAACGTTCTATTATTTTTGCCTGGGTTACCGGAGAAGAGAAAGACCTCTGGGGCTCCCGTTACCTTCTAACTAATCCGTTAATTCCCCTTGAAAAAATTAGCGCTAATATTAATCATGACATGAATGGGCGCAATCATGAGGACAGCGTGTGGATTATCGGTGCCAGGTTAATGAGCTCTGATATGGAAAAAAGCGTTATCGATGTTAATGAAAAATATATGAAGAAGTCTCTAAGATTATCCGATTATGCTTTTTCATATAGCGATAACTACATTTTCTCGTCATATGGCATACCAACTGTTTCCTTCTTCTCAGGTGAACACGATCAGACTCATCACCCCGATGATGCAATTGATTTAATCAATTTTGAAAAAATGGAATCGTATGCAAAATATGCCTATTATTTAGGCCACGAAATAGGCAACAAAAATGAAATGTTGAAACTGGATATCGATCCGGCTATATCAGGGCGTGGCAACACGTATCTGGTACCTCGTACTGAGGGTATTCATCAATAAAACTCAAAACAATGACCTTCACTGAGCATAAAACTACTGGGTAAATATTTTGTATTGCTTAAGTTCATCTTCTGCCATCCAGTGAATAGAGCTAGCCGGTGCCGCATTGATGGTAAAGTAGTAGAAATTTTCAGCTTCCTCCTGAGTAAAACTGGTGGAGACATAGTAATCGATATAGGGCAAATGTTGCTCATGCCCAACTGGAAAATCAGTGGCCTGAACTCCATTAGGTCCATCCCAGGAATGAACTCCTATTTTACTATTACTCCCTTTAGTGCGAACGGCTCCTGCCAAGAAAAAATCGACTCCACCCGATGCCACCAAGCCATCATCGACTATATGTATGTGCATTGCTTTATAAAACACCCTCGATGCCAGCTGTGAGTTTATATCATCATCAGCGCCGGGAACTTCGATCATGTTAATTCTATTTATGGCAGGATTGGCCGCAACCAGCGCATTAAAGTCTTCCAATACAGAACCCTCTATGCTGCCATTCATTTCGATTACATGAGTGCCGACTACTTTAAAAATTCCATAATTTCCTTCTGCTGATTGACTGTTAGCACAGGCGCTAAACAGCAAACCAACAACAATAAATAGTTGGGTACATATTACTTTCATATTTCAATTTCTCATATTTAGATTAAAACCTGGAACAGCACAAAGCCATTACCGTGAATAGCCACTACACCTTAGCTTTATTAAGGTGATGCCGCAGCCACCTGTTCGACTTCTGACAAAACTCGCAATAGATTTTCGCCCCACAATTTAGCAATGTCCTCCTCGCTGTAGTCGCGACGTACAAGCTCAAGAGTCACATTGAATGTTTCACTGGCATCATCCCAGCCCGCTATACCACCGCCGCCATCAAAGTCAGAGCTGATACCAACATGGTCAATGCCGATCAAGTTCACAGCGTAATCAATATGATCAACAAACTCGGATACGGTAGCCTTAGGCCACTTTTCATCCAGTTCTGTCACTCGTTGTGAAACCTTCACGACGACTTCTTTCGGGCTCAGAGCTGGGTCCTTGGACACTTCGTCATAATAGGCAACATAGAGTGCGTCCTTTTCAGGAGGGTGTTGTTTCACGAAAAAATCGACAGCGGTGATTTGTACTACACCACCGTTTTCTTTTAGCGCCAATAATTCCTCATCATCCATATTGCGTGACACATCCATCAGGCTCTTGACGCTTGAGTGTGAGGCAATAATCGGCGCCTTCGACAGACGTGCCGCGTCCAGCATTGACTGTTTGGAAATATGTGAGACATCCACCATGATGCCAAGACGATTCATTTCAGCAATCACCTCACACCCGAATTCGCTCACGCCATTGTGCTCTACCGCCTCATCACCGTTGTCAGGGTTTGCAGCGGAGCTGTCAGCGATATCATTATGGCCAACATGAGCCAATGTAATGTAGCGCCCTCCCAAATCGTAATACGTCTTCAATAGTGACAAATCTTTGCCAATCACATAGCCATTCTCAATCCCTATCAAGGCGACGAGCTTGCCCGCTTTGCGAATTCTTCTTACATCCGCCACGCTATGTGCCAATTCAATACGCTCAGGATAAAGCTCATTCGTCATCCTGCGAATCCCATTGAATTTGGTCATGGCTTCTTCTTTAGCCTGTGCATAGTTCTGTTCTGTGCGTGCAGTCTGCCCCACATAAACAATAAAGAAA
>PVMK01132884.1_pt1 | contig 17038 bp, 16 predicted proteins | sample 1853481 | NCBI WGS metagenome assembly PVMK01 (sample SAMN08533507, study PRJNA380276) | Marine sediment metagenome, whole genome shotgun sequencing project.
TAAAGTTTAAATAGACTGGTGGCCAGAGTCCGGCTTGCTTTTTGCCGAGCGAATTACCCCGATTTTTGGATTGCTTAACGCAATATAAACAATAGCTGAATGATGGGTTTCGGCTTCTAAGAAACAAATTTATGTTTCTTCCATGAATAACCGGTAAACGAAGTGTTGCGGTCGGATGCTATTAACCAATCATCGCAATAATTTGCACCTTCCGTTCGCTAATCCTAAATTTTTCGAGTACCTTCAAAGATTCAGGGGGCACGAAACCTAATAAAAATAAAGGCACAAAAAAGAATGGATAAGTGATTAGCCAACCTGTAAATGGCATCAGCTTCCATTTCAGTATTAATTTTCAAGACAAGAAGCTTGTATCGAGCTTACCATTTTATCCTCTAATGACCCTTGCGATATCGATTTGAAAGCTGTAATTTAAAAAAATGAAGGTGTTCATTGGCAAAAACTAGCTTTTGAATTATACCCATTCTTATTCGGAATCATTGAATATTACAGATTTTGGCTTTCCAAGGACTGTTTCTATAAATAAAAATGATAAGTGAATGTAAAGAGTCAGATTTCAATACCATATTTGAAATCATCAACGATGCTGCACAAGCCTATAAAAGAATCATACCACAAGATCGATGGCATGAGCCATACATGTCGATAGCAGAGCTCAGGGCCCAAATTGACGATGGTATTGTCTTCTGGGGCCTGGAACGTGATGGCCAGATGCTTGGGGTTATGGGTATCCAGGACAAAGGCGATGTAACGCTCATCCGTCATGCTTATGTTATTACCAAAGCACAAAAACAGGGAATTGGGGAAAAGCTGCTCAGGCATTTGCAAAGCATGACCGAGAAACCCATCCTCATTGGTACTTGGGCAGCTGCTTCATGGGCAATTTCATTTTACCAAAAGAATGGATACATGCTCGTTTCTGAGGAAGAAAAGAAACGTCTTCTCAGAAGTTACTGGTCGATTCCGGAGCGACAAGTGGAAACCTCTGTGGTGTTAGCGAATCAAACTTGGCATCAGACCCAATTCGAGGATTCAGCAGAAGGCTAAGAGCCAAACGCTAACTGATAACATACCGTTGTTTTAAATCGGTATGATTTTCATATAGCTTTGATCCTCCCTTACCTTCGGTTTTGAACACACCGAAAAATTCAACGAATAAAGTCCGCCAAGGTCAACCTTATAAGTTTTCATGTTTCTTGCGGAAATGGACGAGCAGATTAAAGGTTTGCTTAACAAATATATAATAGATTCAATCTATAAGCGGGATTCGCGCAATATAAAATTAGCCCTTTATGTGGATTGGCCAGGGGAAACCCACAATGGCCGCGCGTTTTAGGTTTGTCCAGCAAATCTAAAATATCACGGGTCAATTTTTTGGTGGAATTGAAAGAGCAATCTACACAATGCGAAAAGAATCGGTTTGTTCGGATTTACAATTTTGAGCTGGAAAAATGGTGAGATTTGAAACGATTCTCGACTTTTTAAACTGACTAATCTGAGATCACATTAGAAAGAGAACTTGATGAAATAAAATGGTTGTATATAAACCCCAAACCGGATAAATAATTTGAAAAACGTGATGACATCGTTTTTCTATCTGAAATAATTACGCATTCCGTGTATGGCAAAAAAACACAAGGTTAGAATCCATTAAATTCGGGGTTAATTTTAGGGCATCACAATTTTGCCGATGTCCTGATAATCGCTATAGATTTGTATTGCGTCACGAAGTCACGTATTTTGACGGAAAACATTAGGGATGTAATGATATCCAGATCAGTATAGTCATTTGTTGGCGCACTAAGAGTCTATGGCAACTTCAGTTTGATATGATGGAAAAAATATGGATATCATTGATCGGAGAGAGTGGTCGTTTTTTAATGGCGCCCAATGGGGCGCATTCTATGAGAGCATGGGTGGAAAGTATCAATCAAAATTTTCATAGATACAGTTCTATCAAAACAGCGGTTGTTGAGTGGTTTGGTAACAATGGGAATTTTGTGCTGAATTCGAGTATAACCAATGTTAATGAAATCACAGATTTTTTTTGTTCATGCACTGGATACAATGCAGTTTTGCTTAATCTGTCTCATATTTACTGGCTAATCCAGGAAATTTGTTCAACCTCAGATTTAGATCGCAAAAAAGCTTCACTCTGGGATAAAGGAGCTGGATTCCAGCTAAGAAGGTACAAAGAGATATTTCGATGAGTTCCATATTGACCAAAATAGAATTTGGTGTATTAAAAGAGGGGTAGCTGGTGTGAATCGGATAACCCATCCAGAGCCTGGTCTTCCAAAATCCGAGAGAAAGGTGCGACCTAAATGGTTAAAAATCTCCAAAGGATTAAGAACTAAACTTGATGGTGAATGGACCGCAAGAAGTTTGCCGGTGCTAAATGGAGTGTTTGAGAGGGCTTTATTATTTTTGAGTAAGGAATAAACAACCATCTTTTTGTGCGTATAATCCAGGCGTTCATATAATCAATTGTTCGTCATGAGGAGAAAATATGAGTAAAATGAGTTCAATCACGGTTCTCTGGATTCTTTCTGCAGTGATATCTGCCCAAGCGGCGGACATCATGAAGGCATTTCCCCCAGCCGAGGAGGGAATGGTTCGATATATCCTGCAGCTTCCAAAGCAAGATGATGAATCCATTTTCAAGGTGGAACTGATTGTCGGTAAAACAGTTCAGGTTGACGAAAAGAATAGGTACTTTTTTGGCGGTAATATTGAAAAGGAAACAATCAATGGCTGGGGATATACACGCTACAATGTCAGCAAGATTGGCCCAATGGCTGGCACGCGTATGGCAGTCGATCCGAACGTGCCTAAGGTGACCAAGTTTATCACACTTGCTGGCGATCCTTATATCGTCCGCTACAATAGTCGTTTGCCCATCGTGGTTTATGTGCCCGAAGGCGTTGAAGTGCGTTATCGAATATGGACTACCAGGGCGGAGGTCAAAGCAATGGAAAAGGGTTGAAATAAGGGGCTCCAGGGTAAGATAAGAATTTTGATTTAGAAAGTTTTTCTCACCTTATGGCTGAAGGGTATATTGTACAATGACGAGTAAGCAATGTCTTCGTCGGGTTGCAATTCTCTGCTGGCATTGTCTCAGGAATTTTGCCTTCTATAGGCAACTTGTTGTTTAGTTTCTTTTACAGCTGCCTTTTTTTATTGTTCGATGTATTCATATTTCATGAATCACTATAGATTAGAAAAAGAAGCCTTTCATACCTTGGTAAAATATGAACCAAGAAGATTACCTGCATCAACTTACCCACTGCACCCTGTGTGAGCATCGCTGTGGGGTCAACCGCCTTGAGGGTCAAATCGGGATCTGCCGCATGACAGTGCCGGTCGTGGCCTCCGCCACCCTTCACCCCGCCCCGCCAGAAAGCTACACTATTTTCATGGCTGGATGTAATTATAAATGTTTGAATTGCCAAAACTGGACCATTGCACAACTGCCCGATAACGGATATCAGCTCAGGGGATTTGTATCAGCTAAAGAATTGGCTATAGAATGCGTTACTCAGTTAGACTCCCCTGCCGCTAAGCTGATGGGGGCGGACAGAATTTTCTTCTCCGGTGGCGAGCCCAGCATTCACCTGCCCTATATCGAACAGGTCGTAGCCAAAGCCCACAAGCTGTCTCCAGGTCTGAAAATCAATTTCGATACCAACGGGTATCTGACAGGCGCCAGTTTAAGAAAGGTGCTAAAATTCACCACCTCCATCACCTATGATATCAAAGCCTTTAACGATGAAGTGCACCTGGCCTTGACTGGCGCATCGTCCCTACCTGTCCTGCGCAATGCCAAATACATCGGCCGTTTTGCCAAAGACAAACTCTGGGAGTACCGAATCCTGGTGATCCCCAAAATCAACGAAGAGGAGATCGAACCGTTGTGCTGCTTTATTTCCGACATCGATGCCGACTTGCCTGTGTGTTTTCTGGCCTTCCGGCCCAACTATGTTCTTGAACACCATCCTGGCGCCGTCGCCGAACTAATGGATCGTTGCGTTAACATCGCCAAAAAGAGCGGACTGAAAAATGCTTATTGGTCCGGACAGACGGGAATTTCCGGCTTAATATCAGCCCTTCCCGAAAAGGTCGTATCGGCTTACCAAATGGCTGGCGGCCGGCTGGCCGGCGCCTATGCTTCCGCTGCCGGATGCCGCACGCATGCGCGGAATTGCGCAGCCTGCTCTTCTCATCAAGCGTGCCCGGTTAAACGCTATGTTCCGCAAATTCAGACATAGAATTTTTATATCATGGTGGTCCAAATCATCTAAGTGTCAGTAAAGTAGTTGTTCTACGCGATGAATACAATTTGCGTAATCCTTCTCTCACAACTGTAGGTTCATGTAACAAATGAAAAAGGAGGTTAAAAATGCCTACTCATGAATTCTACTGTGAAAAATGTATAATAAACAGATGACTATGTCGGGTCTCATGAAATTCTTATTTTTTGTTGTCGGTTTAACAATTTTTACGGCATCTTTGATTATGGCTTTTGAACCACCCACCAATAAAGAAACTCTCTCGGCCATTGGGAACACGAATGCTTTACCAGACTCATTGCAGCGGGCTTTATCTATTGATGATTTTGAACCGATACCGGTCCCCGGACCGAATGATTGGCTGGCTGAGCATCATGAAAACGGTCAAACTTATGATGAATTCGTTCAATCCGATCACAACAGCCCCGATGAAATTCACAACGTCATTTACCTCCAGCCCATCGGGCATTTCAGGCAAGGCCAAAGTCCGTCATTAGATTTGCTGAGAGAATATGCAGCTGCTTATTTTGTGATGAACGTAGACATACTACCGGCCATAGATATACGCAGACTCGATCTCACAATCCGCTTAAATCCATACTCGCAAAATCGGCAGTTATTAGCCGGTGACATATTGCGTAATTTAAAGGGAAATCTTCCGGCCAATGCCTTTTGTGTGCTGGCCATTACCATGGAGGACCTCTATCCAGATCCCCGCTGGAATTTTGTGTTCGGACAGGCATCAATGCAAGATCGCGTCGGCGTTTTCTCCTTTGCGCGCTATGATCCGGTCTTTTACGGCGACTCGCGCGGCAGTCGATACCAGAAATTGTTGTTGCGGCGCAGTGCCAAGGTTCTGGTCCATGAGACCGCTCACATGTTTTCGCTGGCACATTGTACCTACTTTAAATGTGTAATGAACGGTTCCAATCACTTGCAGGAAAGTGATTCGCGGCCACTGTTGCTTTGTCCGGTATGTTTGAGCAAACTTCAATCCAGCATCGGATTTGATGTAGCGGCGCGGTATAACCGCCTTCAACAATTTTACAGTAACGTCGGGTTCATTTTTGAACAGGATTGGGTGACAAGGCGGTTGAAAAAAATCGAGGATTCCAATTATGGACAAGATTGAACCAAAATCTGCTGGATTCGATCCATTAGAAAAAGCGAAGTTGGCAGCTCAGGTGGTTTGCAGGGGAGATCGCAGAAAATACTATCGATTCCGACCGGCCAAATTTTATAGGGGTATCGCAACCGCTGATTGTCTGGGGTGCTGTTTACGGTGCCTATTTTGCTGGTCATGGCCTAAGGTAATTGCACCGGGGCGGTACGGCAAATTCTATTCTCCCGACCAGGTAGCATGTAAGCTAATACATATAGCTCTGAAAAAAGGCTTCCATCAGTTACGAATCAGCGGAAATGAACCCACAATTGCCAGAGATCATCTCATAAAAGTCCTCGAACTTATCCCTAAAAACCTTTTATTCATTCTCGAAACCAACGGCATCTTAATCGGTGCCGATGAGTCATATGCCCGGGATTTAGCCAGATTCAATAATCTCTATGTCCGGGTCAGTTTAAAAGCATGTAATCAGAAAGGGTTTTCTGCGCTCACTGGAGCCATCCCCGAGGGATTTCAACTTCAACTGCAGGCCTTGGAAAACCTTGCTCGATTCGGTGTAAACGTACATCCAGCTTTGATGATCAGCTTTTCTTCACCGGAGGCAGTTAATGCCATGAAAAAGAGGCTAGGTAATATATGCGGGGACTTTGCAGAATTTGAAATTGAAGAGCTTGTTGTTTACGGTGATTTAGAGAACCGACTAATTAAAGCCAATCTATTACACTAAAAGAGCGAATCCCTTAAAAAGGTTGTGATCTGCCCGACATTCGGTATGTCACCGGAAAGCAGGTTGCAAGGGGCAGAAAAACCCTAAAAGCAATTATCTACTTGGATCAATTCGGCAAGCGCTTCACAACGCGTGATGAATAGAGTCCTGAAAGGATGAAGAAGATGAAAATCCCGCGACCTATCTCCGGCGGCCTGATGCTGTCTTATAAATGCCCGGCCGAGTGCCGGCATTGCATGTATGCCTGTTCACCGAAGTGGGCGGGAGATTGGATCACGGTCGATCAGCTCGAACAATTTTTACCGCAGCTGGCAAAAGTTATCGAACCGAGCCCACACGGCCGTCAATATATGAGCTTGAACCACGGGTTGCATTTTTCCGGCGGAGAGCCTTTTTTAAATGTTAAACTGCTGCTCAAGGCCGTTGAAATAGCAGAAACACTGAAGATTCCGTCTACCTTTGTCGAAACCAACTGCTTCTGGTGCAAAACCGACGCGCTGACCAGAGAGCGCCTCCAGATCCTCAAGGACAACGGATTAAAAGGGATCTTGATCTCGGTGAATCCATTTTATACCGAATATGTCCCATTCGAACGAACCGACCGCTGCATCCGGATCAGTCAGGAGGTGTTCGGGCAAAACGTGATGGTCTATCAACTGGAATATTATCAACTGTTCAAACAGCTGGGCATCACCGGCAGACTTTCAATTGATAAATATTTAAGATTGACCCGGGAAGAATCCGTATCTGACAGGGTCGAGCTTTTCTTAATGGGGCGCGCCGCAGAGCAGTTAAAAGACCTTTACCCCGGCTATCCGGCAAAACGGTTTTTTAACACCCCATGTCAACCGGACTTCCTGCGTAGCTGGCACAATCATTTTGATAATTACGGCAATTTCATGCCCGGCTATTGCGGCGGGATTTCATTGGGCAGTTGGTTTGAGCTAGATCGGCTCCTAAAAGAGGGAATCGATCTGGAAAACCGCCCGGTTTTAAAATATCTGGTCAAGAAAGATATGCAGGGACTTTTTAATTTTGCCTCAGATTTGGGCTATCAGCAGTTGAGCGAAGGTTACGTGTCAAAATGCCACCTTTGCTTGGATGTTCGGAAATATCTCGTTTTCATCGGTGATTATGCTGAACTCCAACCCGGGGAATTTTATGAACAACTTGAGCAAGACAAGACCGCTACGAATTCAGAGGAGATATGAGAAATTGTCCAAATTATACGGATGGCCCCCTTATCAACGTCAGGTAAGAAATGCGAAACGTCCTATTTTTAATTTTCGCTGTTCAATTTACGGTTTAATCCGGAGCGCTTTCAACTAATGAGAGTCATCACAATGCAACAAGAAAACCGTTTACTTATATTGGCTATTATCTTTTTGCTTTTAGGCAGTTCGGTTGGCTACACAGGGTCTAAAGTACATTCTAAACCTGAAACAACCACAACTGTAATCCTTATCCGCCATGCAGAAAGGGATAATTTCTTTAATATAACCGCCCAAGGTCGTGAACGTGCAAAAGCATTAGTAGACGCCGTAAGTGATATGGGCATTACGGCTATCTACAGTCCAGACCTTGAACGTAACTTGGATACTGTAACACCCCTGGCGAATCATTTAGGAATAGACATTATTTTAACGCCAAGAATTAGTAAGCCGATGGTAGATAAGATTGCACGTGAAATTCTTAACAAGCACACGGGCGAAGTGGTTTTATTAGTCGGCAATGGATCAGGCAACCTGCGATCGCTTCATCACCGGCTGGGTGGCACAGGAGATGGCCCATACCAGTATGGGGATTTATATATATACTCCATTCCGGATCGAGGTCCAGTTAAAGTTATTAAATCGAGGTATGGATTATAAACTTCAAGTTACAAAATAATAACATCTCCAATTTCCAGATATCTGATATTTAACAACCGAGGGGAGGTGACGGCAGGAAGCTTGCGCACTGAAAGGTAAAGGCCTTTGATTCCTAAATGATCCAGTGTCGCATCTCACTAGGAAACATCAGATTACCAATCTAAAAAAACTTGTTGGAATCGATAAATGCAACCAAGATCTTAAATGGGTATCGTGTTTGATTTGAATTGAAGATTATTTGGGAGGCTCAATCTTGAGTGGAGATCCTTACGCAAAGTCAGCGAGGTGGTATGATTCTTTCGTGGAGCCGTTCGCCAGAAAGCTAAGAATGATTGGCATGGACATGTTTCCACCACATGAGGGCATGTCTGTCCTCGACATGGGTTGTGGGACTGGTACGCATCTGAGCATTTATCAAAAGTTTGGATGCAAAGTATTCGGTATAGACTCATCACCAGCGATGTTGGATGTCGCCCATGCAAAGCTCGATGAGTATGCGGAGCTGCGCCTTGGCGATGCCTCCCAAATGATCTTTCTTGATGAATCGTTCGATTTGATTCTGGCGATGTTTGTGCTTCATGAAATGCCAGCTCCGATCCGATCATTGGTCATAAATGAGGCAAAACGTGTGATGCGCAAAACCGGGGGGTTTTTAATAATCGATTACCATTCTGGACCGATTCGATTTCCTAAGGGCTGGTTTTATAGAATCGTGTCCATTTTCTTTGAGGTTCTGGCAGGTCGGGAGCATTTTAAAAATTATCGAGATTTCATGGCCAATAGTGGCATGCCTCCATTGATAGTCGAGAACGACATGTTAATAGAGAAACAAACGATAATCAGCGGGGGCACCGCAGGAATATATCTATTATACAAGGGCTAGATCCAGTATATTCTTTTTTCACCGCGGTAGTTGCTCCTTTGTTTAAGTTGTGAGGACAACTCAACCATTGGAGTTGCCATGAGAAGGCAATTGGGTAAAATCTATTGCCTCTGACCATGCAAAAAGGACGTGGATTTCTAAGTTTAATTAAAATTGTCTTAAATTATGGCGTTGTTATATGACCTACATGTTCACACCAGTAATTATTCACCTTGTGGTCGCAGTTCGGCCGACGAAATGTGCCGGAAAGCCATTTCATCCGGTTTGACCGGAATTGCCCTGACAGAACATGATTTATGGTGGCCTGAAGGTGAATTTCGTGAGCTTCAAGCCAAATTTCAAGACTTGATAGTTCTCAGGGGAGTCGAATATGCCTGTCTCGATGATCATTTTCTGGTATTTTTACCTGAACCAAATTATGGAACAGACTTGAGATTTCATAATATCTCAAAGCTGATCTCCAGGGTTCATGATTTAGGTGGGATTGTAATCTGGGCCCATCCCTTCCGATATGACAGGAGCATTCCTGAATGGCTTCAGGACGCTAACTTGGATGGAATGGAAGTGGATAGTAACAATATGGATATTAGAGCAAAATATTTAGCCCTGGAGGTGGCAAGAGATAGAGGCTATAAGGTATTCCAAAATAGCGATGCCCATATTGTGGATACCTTGGGCAGGTATTACAATGATATTCCTGTACTTCTGAATAACGTTAAAAAATTAATCAGCTATATAAAATTGAATCTCTAAAATCCAATCAGACAATTGTTACCAAAAACTCCAAAAAGTTCGTGCTAAGCCAGACCCGCCAAATAAGATCTTTTTGGTATACCGGACTTAGTTTATGATTTTTTATAAATCTAGTTTTTTGGCGTCCGGTGCAGATCTTTGTTAAAAAGTACATGCCCGCCTATTTTTCTGATATCATTTAAGTATCTCAGTGTCGATTCAAAGAATCTATCCAGAATAATAAAGTCGCATACCCATATTTTGTGTGCGGCTTTTTGTTTGATTAGTTGAACAAATATATAATGATATCAATCAATTCAACGGATTCGATTCAGGCACGCAATATCTGTTTTTAGGCAGGTCAAAATTTGATATATTAGCTGATGGATTCTTTAACAAATGAACAATGGAAATAGATAGAATCTTTAATTCCGAAAATTAAAGTTCCTTCTCGATGACAATGCGAGGTGCAAGATTATCGAAAAAGTGATACCCGGAACCCCCTGCGGCCAAAACATCAAGCAATTCATCCGGTTTTTTGACCCAGACGCCTCCCACCACACGAACGCCACGCGCAAAAAGGGCATCGGGCAGCATGCTGGTTGTCGGCCCGATAACAGCGATTTCGGCATCCTGCCGGGCTACCTTCAAAATATTTTCAAGAGTGTGATTCACCAGTGTGACACCGGTAACAATCAAAACATCAGCCGCAGCGATGGTTTCTTCGGGCTGGTCAGCGGGTATAAAATGGTTCAATTCATCGCTTTTAAGAGTCTTGGGATCCTGCTCAACTACCCACCACTTGCCTTCACGACCCTTTAATTTTTTTAAAATAGGGGCAAAAGCGCCAATAACCGCTATCGAGCTTTCATCCGGCATCCGAACAGCATCTAACGCATCGGCGTCCACCTGAATTCGGTAATGATCAGTTAATCCCCGATCCCAACAGCAAGCGCTGAGCGCGTTTAAGGTGGCAATGGCAACTGACACCTTGAGGGGTTCTTTTAAAGTCAGCCCTGCTAAAACATCTGCGGCCTTCATCCCGTTAATTCTAAAAGGATCAAAAATCCTTCCCGCAGAACTCGGACAACACACCGCCTGGGGGATATCCTTAACCGGTGTGTAGCTAACTCCGCCAGCGCCATTGGATAATTTAACGCTGGTAAAAAACACCCCGATCATCACCCGTTCAATAGTTATGGTGTCGTATTCTAAAGCCAATTTATCTTTTACCTCCTGGGCCGTTTCATTCAGAATTGTCATTGGTATGTTCCTCGTATTGGTTAAGTTTGCTTTTTTTTAAATAAATAGCTTAAACAATGTGAAATTCAAATTATATCTTGAAGAGCGAGCAATCGTTATTTGCCGGTCCATACCTTCTATTCTAATCACACCTATAAATCCAGCCTTAAACTGTGTGCAAAAGTCAAAGCTTATGAAATTTTGCGATTTATTGCGAAAAATGGGCAGATTTAGGGTTAGCTGAACAAATACATAATAGAATCAGAATATTGGCCGGATTTAACTTAGGCACAAAATCAAACAAAAAAAAGAGCAAAAAAATGTTATATTGGGCATACCGAATCTACAATTTTCCGCTGCAATACCCTGAAACCACATCTTGTGATTTTGGGATTTATGTTTTTATTGATCTTTTCGCTGTAATATGTGATGAAAATGATATTGATTAGGAGACCTCGATTATTTCATGTGCTGGCGTCTACTAAAAGACACCTGTTAAAAAAAACACCTCCTCATCAAGTAAGCTGACGCTCTATTTATACGAAAATTCACGCAATAAAACTATTGAATCTCTTACTCGATAGTACGATTTTAATACAAGGAGCTATAATGAAGGTAAAAGAACTTTCTTTTGGGACCATCAACATTGATGGGAAAGATTATTTTAAGGACATTGTGATTCACAAAGGCAAAATAGAGAAGAGAAAGAAAAAAGAATCAAAACACTTTAGGAACCGATTTGGTCATACACCTCTTTCAATCTCAGAAAATATCCCCTGGGATTGTAAAAAGCTTATCATTGGCACGGGACATAGCTCTGCCTTACCGGTAATGAAAGAAGTGAAAAAAAAGGCCAAAAAGAAGGGTGTCGAGCTTGTTTTAATGAGCACTCCAGATGCGATTCTTAATATCAATGAAAAAGATACGAATCTCATCCTTCATCTTACCTGCTAATTTATTTTAGATTCTGGCAGTTAGGTCCTGTAGTCGGAACTTCGTCAAATTAGGGGCAAATTTAGAGCATATCATAAATTTAAACGAAGTCCTGATACTCTTAATAAATCTGCATTGTATCGGCTGAAATTTGTTTTTCTGGCAAGTTGAATCTGTCGTTTTGCAGTTTTAGAATACAAAGAAAAAAATAGTGGTGAAATAATTGAGTCGGTTTCCATTATTCCCAACCTATCCATAACACCATTGAAAATGCCTATTCAATAATATTTCGCACAGAGGGACTGTCCCTCTACTAAGCTGAAATCAATAAAAAAAACCCATAATTTAGCTTGACATATAATGCCACATTTTGTTATTTGAGAACATCCTTTCTAATTTGAAATGGAATAACCTATTCCTCTGCCCGCTATCTTCTGAATTGAAACGATCATTCCTGCTCAAATAGATTCTGGTTTCCCTTAATATTTAACCTAACTATCAGGTAAAGATTCTAATGGAGAAACCACTCAAAATTTGCCTCTCTTGCTCCTAAGAGTGCATTAATTGTTCTGTTAGGAGCTTTATCCGCTTGGTGAACGAACTCTATAAAAAGGGAGCTCTCATGAATCCGAATAACAAAAGGAGATAATATGATTGAACTCAGCCAATTGGACAAAACTTTTCAAATTATCTTAAAATACTTTATGGAAACAGGGCAGGCGCCTCACTACACGGAGATTGCATCTGAATTGGATGTGCCAGTGGAGGAAGCACGCACAGTTTTGCACGAGTTGTTTTCACCTGGCTTTCCGGGCTGGTTGTTTCCCAATACCGACTACATCTGCTCGTTTCCACCGTTTAACAACCTTCCCACCCAACACCGAATTACTATAGATGGCCAACAGAAGTGGTTCGGCCAATGAGGCTTTGAATCGCTAGCGGTCAGCTCGCTTTTTCCAGGAAAAACAGTACAGATTGATACTCCTTGTTTGGATTGTGGTTCACCGATCAGAGTGAAAATGAAGGATGGCGTAATCCAGGATACTGAACCTGAAGGTTTAATGGGTTATACATCGGTTCCCGTTAGGGATTGGTTTAACGATCTCCCTTATGCCTGAAGTACCATGAATCTCTTCCGGTCGGAAGAGCATGTAAGGAATTGGAGCGGTTTTAAGGCTGGTACTGAAGAAGGAATGAATAAGGTATCAGATATAGCTGAACTTTTTTCAGGTAATTTTTTTACTAAACGGTTAGATTCTGATTATGCTTCCCATTTGCAGGATTATCTGATGGAATTAATCGGGGCCATGAAAGATATGGGTTCTTTTTGGCAGATGCCTGAACAATAACAAACAAAGAGCAGTAGGTTCTTTTAATTGACAATAAGAAAAGACTCTTAGGAATTGCCCATATCCAGCCTCTAAAAGAGATCATAAACCTTTTACCCAAGGCAGGGTCACAAAACCCTGCCTTTTTATCTTTTAAAACTACAGATTGCTCCAACTAATCGGCAAAAATCATAGGCTCAAAAAACCTATGATATCATCCATCCAAGTTTTTTTGGGTGAATTTCAACATAACTGCATATATTTCAACCTTTTAAGCACCTGAAATGCTTGTGATATACAAAACATATTGCAAAATTGGCTGAGTTTGTGCTATTGGCAAGACAGCACCAGTATAGAAGCTAATTAATAATGAAATCTGAAAAAAAGAAATGTCAGTTATGTTTGGAGAGAAAGGACATACAAGAAAGCCATATTATCCCGAAATTTATATATACATGGCTAAAGGCAACTTCAGCGACCGGCCATATGCGGTTATTGCGAGCCCCAAATTTACGAGTACAAAATGGTGAGAAGCTGAAATTACTATGTCGTGATTGCGAGCAAATATTTAGTAGGCACGAAAAGCAATTTGCAGAGAAAATTTTCTATCCTTTTCATAATAACCCTTCAGTAGTAGTGCGTTATTATGAATATCTTTTAAGATTTTCCGCATCGTTAACATGGCGGGTTCTTATAGATTTTATAAATGAATCAAGATTAAGTCATTATGATAATAAACAATTGCATCTTGCAGACAAGGGTCGAGAGGTATGGCGACAGTTTTTGTTGGAGCAGCGAGCCAATCCGGGTGAGTTCGAGCAGCATGTGATACCGATGAGTCTTATCAAGGATTACAGAGGAGAAAAGCTTGCTAACGGTATGAATTACTATTTAATGCGTGCTATTGATATGGATTGCATGAAAAGTTCAAATAATTTGTACGTAATGGCTAAACTGCCGGGGTTTGTTTTTTTAGGCTTTTTCATGAAGCCGAATAGGAAAGAATGGAAAAATACAAAAATCAATCTTAAAACTGGCCTTTTTAAGCCAAATCAATTTTCCATTCCCGCTGGATTTGTTAGTTATCTTTCACCCAGGGCTGAAAAAGTTGCTAATGCCTATAATTTGTTATCCGAAAAGCAAAAAAAGAAGGTTGATATGGCATTTAATTTTAAGTCAAAAAAAGTATTAACCTCAAAAACGATAGAAGCAATGTATCAAGATTGTTTAATTAGCGATGGAAAGGCTTTCGTAAAATCAGATGATTGATAGTTTCCTAATCATGGTTTCCGGTGGACTAAGTTACCTCTCCACTAAGACCAAACGTTAAATATACCTGCTATATATTTGAACATTTGACATCACCTAAATTTTTATGATATCCATTTGAAATCTAACATTTTCGGTAAGTTACGATATTGGCAAGAAATCTTTATAGACTGCAAATCAAATTTTGTGTAATAAACACAGCGTTTAAATTCATCGTTTTACTTTAAGATATACCGTGATATCTTAAAAATAAAATAAAAGGCGGACCACTATATGTTGTGTCCGCTCTTTTTTTAATAAAAATCAATAAAGGAGAGATTAGAACTGCAAATCCAACGCTTTCTGCCAATGCGAAAAGATTTGATAGCCGTAACCCATCATTCAGCTATTTTTTATATTGCGTTTTGTAATCTAAAATTTACATACTGTTTTCGTTTTTTAATTTTCCGGAGAATTATCTCCATTGAAAATTAGAGTTATTCGGCCGACATCTATCCGCTGCCGAATGCTAAAACTCAACCGCACCGCGAATACCGAGGATAAAACCGTCGATATCATTCTCATCGGTGTCGAATTCGTCCGCCATGTACTGAAAATCTGCTGTGACGGCAAAATAATCATTGAGTACAAACCGCCAGTAAACCTCAGCGACCTGGGTGTAGTCAAAGTCACTATCATCTGCACCGGTCAGATAGACGTAGCCGATGCCGATGTCATCATTTGTACGTCCATACCATTTGCCGGTGATGTTTAAACCGCCGGACAAAAAGTAGTCATAATCCACTAAGGCGTCGTCATCCTGCCTTCCAAATCGGATCCAGGCACCAAAAATGTCACCAAGTTCCTGGTCAAACGACAGAATTGCAGCCAACCGATTTTGTTTTTTACCATTCTTATCTAAGAATTCTTCGCTGGTGCCCTGGCCGATTAACCGGTAATTGCCTTCACCAAAAGAGGTGTTTATCGTGTAGCCGATCTGAGCAGCGAAAAAATTATTGTTATTGCCGTCGTCGTTTTCACCGACATTCATACCAACACCTTTGATAACCCAGCTGCCAATTTCCCATTCGATTGCGCCGCCGATATCATAGGAAGGGGCAAAGTCGCTGGGAGCATTCACCAAAGCCTCGTTCATAAACTGCCGATACTCATCGTTGGCGTATGCATTTTCGTCGATGTAATCAGTGGAATCGATGATGCCGCCGGTCAGGCCCAAGGCATTGTTATCTGAAAATTCAAAAGTGTGCTTGTACCAGACGGTTAGCAGATAGTCTCGGTTGCGGCCGTTGATGTCCTTGACATCATCTTCCAGATCGGCGGCCCAGGGAGCCAGGTTGAATTCCGTAGTATCATTGAGTCCGTTACCTGCGGCAAAGCCAAATTTTGTAAAAATTTCATCCCTCTCGGTGGGCTGAAAGCTGAACTCCGGCTGAAAGGGAACTGCCCCGCGACCTTTATCGTCGATATCATCCCCCGACTGATACTGATAGGCACCGGCCAAAATACCACCGATGGAAAACTTATCGATGATATCATACCCGAAAGCATTGCTCTGGATGAGAAGTAGACTCACCACAAAAGTCAACGTGAAATACTGTATGATTTTTCTCCACAACAAGATCTCCTCCTACATTTTAGACAACTGATAAAGACTATCTTCGTTTAGGCTTCTAATTTTATTTTTAAATACGCAAGTCTTCAAAATTTTGCAAGGACCGAAATTGTAGGTTTCGTGTTTGCTCCTGAAATAGAGGAAATATGTAGATTGCATAACAAAATTTAAACGGGTTATGATTTTCCCGCCCATCAAGTTACCACTCAATATATCAAAACTTGGAAGATATTTGGTTTTTTGGTACAAACCCATCATCACTTATCTTTAGATTACACGGCTTAATCTATTGAAAGGAAATTTATATTGGCTATTAAGGCATTGGGTATTTCAGGAAGTCCTATAAAAAACAGCAACACGGATCGGCTTGTTAAAGCTATGTTGGATGCAACCGGACTTGAATCAGAATTTGTGAAACTCAGCAATATTAATGTCAGACCTTGCCTTGCTTGTAAAAAATGTGTCCCTGATAATATCTGCAAAGTTAAAGATGATTATCCAGATCTTGCAGAAAAAATCAAAAAAACCAAAGCGCTGATTATCGGTGCATATATTCCCTATGGCCAAATAGACGGTTTCACAAAAGCGCTTCTTGAAAGATTCTGGTCATTGAGACATGTGAACAACCTACTTAGGGGCAAACTATGTGCAACGATTTTGACCGGCTTGAATCCTGACGCGTTAGATAACGTCAATCAGGCATTGGCTACTGAGTTGCGAGATTTTGAGCGTATGGAGCTTGTCGGGCAATTATCGGTTCAAGGAAATCTTCCCTGTTTAACATGCGGCGAGGGAGATAGATGCGAGATGAGCGGAGTGAAAATACTTTACGGTCAGAATGCCAAGACATCCGATCACAGATATTCACGTGTTGAAAATCAGAAAGAAGTTTGGGAAAACGCTGCACGAATGGGTCGCCTAATTCGCGAACGTTTACAAAAAGAGTGACTAAATCACAGATCATTATTAAATTTTTCATTTAGGGTACGTATATGCAGTTTCAAATCATTG
>PVMK01118072.1_pt1 | contig 17037 bp, 17 predicted proteins | sample 1853481 | NCBI WGS metagenome assembly PVMK01 (sample SAMN08533507, study PRJNA380276) | Marine sediment metagenome, whole genome shotgun sequencing project.
TCAAATTACAAAACTGGGTGTAGAAATTAATTACAATACCAACGTTGGTACAGATATAAGCTTGAAACAGCTTGAAGACGAAAATGATGCTGTCCTTATCGCGATCGGCGCACACCTCGGCACGTCTATGCGTGTAGAGGGAGAAAACGAGAACTATCAGGGATTTATACCCGGGGTTAAATATCTCCTTGATATTAATTCTGGGAAAGATCCCTATCCGGAAGGTAAAAAAGTTGTGGTTATTGGCGGCGGCAATGTTGCCATTGACTGTGTCCGCAGCTCTTTTCGGATAAACAAACCTGATGTCAACCTTGTATATCGAAGAACCAAAAATGAAATGCCGGCTGACCATGTGGAGATAACGGATGCTGAAGAAGAAAAGGTTGTCTTTCATTATCTTACCAATCCTACAAAAGTTATTGCCGAAAACGGTAAAGTTGTGGGGCTTGAGTGTATAAAGATGGAGCTTGGTGAACCGGATGAAAGCGGCCGCCGTCGACCGGTACCTGTTGAAGGATCAGAATTTATAATTAAGTGCGACATCGTCGTTCCTGCCATTGGGCAGACAATTGACCTGTCTCTGCTTGAAAGCATGGATGATATCAGCACAACGCGCTGGAGTACAATTGATGTCAACGAATTTACCAAGCAGTCAAATCAGTCTAAAGTGTTTTCTGTCGGTGACTGTGAAACGGGCCCGGGGGCTTTAATTACGGCTTGTGCCAGCGGCTGTAAAGCAGCTGACAATATTGACAAAATGATTAATGATATAAAGCTAAAACCGGTTGAGGATGATCATTTTGATAAACTCCTTTCAACGGTTAAAGTTTTTGACCCAAATGAAAAGATTGGATTACTGGGCGGCCGAAAAGGCCATGGACTTGAAATGCTGCCTCCTGAGACCAGGAAAACAACATTTGATGAAGTTGAAAATGGTTTCTCCACAAAAGACGCAATGGATGAGGCAGACCGCTGCCTTAGATGTTACCGTGTGACAACCGTAGCTATATAAATTTTAACCGGATTATAATCGATAAATGAAAATGGTAAACCTAACAATAAATAACAAACAATTAAACGTACCTGAAGGTACCACCATACTTGAAGCTGCCGGAAACGCAGGGATTAAAATACCGACACTCTGTTTTCATAAGAGACTAAATCCTATAGGCTCATGCAGAATGTGTGTGGTTGATATTGAGGGATGTTCAGAACCTATGGCATCATGCACAACACCTGTGACCAAAGACATTATGGTAACGACTGACTCAGACCGTCTGCTTCGTATACGTCAGGAGTCTTTAAAACTGATCCTTGTTAACCATCCCCTCGACTGTCCGATCTGTGATAAAGGCGGTGAATGCCAGCTTCAGGATCTTGTCTATGAATTTGGTATCCAAAAGGTATCCTATAAAACAAATGGCGTACTTCGAAATACCGATTATGCCACACCGCTTATTCGACACTGGGCGCAGCGCTGCATCATGTGTCTCAGATGTGTAAGTGCCTGCCGCGAAATAAAAGGATTAGGCGCCATTGATGTTATTGATAACGGATATGATTCGCAGATCTCACCTGTCAATAAAGATAAGTGTGAGTCCTGCGGTGAATGTCTCAGCGTTTGTCCAACAGGAGCGATTACCGAGAACCTCAGCAGGTACAAAGGCAGACCCTGGATGGTAAACCGTGTAAAGACCACCTGCACCTACTGCGGATGCGGCTGCCAGCTTGAACTTAATGTTATGGACAACAGAGTCATCGCTGTAACCACAACTGAAGACCGAGGCACAAACAAGGGCAGCCTCTGCGTCAAGGGACGTTTTGGTTATGAGTTTATTGGCAGCGACCAAAGACTCCAAACGCCGCTGATTAAAGAAAATGGGGAATTCAGGAAAGCTTCCTGGGATGAAGCGTTAACCCTGGTTGCAGACCGTTTTTCAAAAATAAAGAAGGAATCCGGCCCGGATGCTATTGCTGCTCTGTCTTCTGCGCGCTGTACAAATGAGGAAAATTACCTTTTCCAGAAATTCATGAGAGCGGTTATCGGCACTAATAATGTCGATCACTGCGCCCGTCTCTGACACTCTTCAACGGTGGCCGGGCTGGCCGCCACGTTTGGTAGCGGAGCTATGACTAATCCCATAAAGGATCTTTTAAAATCAGAAGTTATTCTGGTCACAGGTTCAAATACTACCGAGAATCACCCTATCTTTGCAAACTACATCAAAAAAGCAATTTTAAAGCATGGCGCTAAGCTGATCGTTATAGATCCCCGACGTATTGATCTGGTGGATTTTTCAGATATATGGCTCCGCCCTCTGCCGGGAACTGATGTGGCATGGCTTAAACGGTTTGATGCACATTATTATAAAAGAAAACCTCCATGACCAAGCGTACATTGATGAACGGACATCCGGTTTTGATAAATATAAAAAATGTATTGAAAAATACAACCCGGATTATGTTTCTGAAATTACAGGAATTCCAGCAAATGATTTATATACAGCCGCTCGGATGTATGCACAAGCACGGCCCGCATCAATTCTCTATGCCATGGGTATTACCCAGCATACAAGCGGAACTGACAATGTTAAATCTCTTGGTAATTTAGCCATGTTATGCGGAAATGTCGGTGTTGAAGGCGGTGGTGTCAACCCGTTGCGCGGACAAAATAATGTTCAGGGCGCCTGTGACCTTGGCTGTCTTCCGAATGTATACACCGGTTATCAAAAAGTTACAGATGAAACCACAACTGCAAAATTCAAAGATCTGGGAGGTCGACACCCTTTCATCAAAACCGGGTTTAACCGTTACTGAAATGTTTTCATCAGCAGAAAATGGCAAAGTTAAAGCCTTATACATTATGGGTGAAAACCCTCTGCTGAGCGACCCTGATTTAAACCATATCAAACACTGTGTAGAAGCGCTTGATTTTCTGGTTGTTCAGGATATTTTCCTTACGGAAACGGCACAATATGCCGATGTGGTTCTGCCAGCAGCATCATTTGCTGAGAAAGACGGCACCTTTACCAACTCTGAAAGAAAAGTTCAAAGAGTTCGTAAAGCTGTTCAAGCCCCGGGAGAAGCAAAAGAAGACAGAAACATTATCGCTGAGTTGGCAATGAAAATGAATTATTCCATGGATTATCCTGATGCCGCTTCAATCTTTGAGGAAATAGCTAAAATAACCCCCAGTTATTCTGGTATCAGCTATGACCGGATAAATGAAAACGGTATTCCCTGGCCCTGTCCAAGGCCGGATCATCCGGGAACACCCACCCTTCACGTGGATACCTTTTCACACGGTAAAGGGATCTTCTTTGAGATAAATTATCGTGCGCCTGCAGAAAACCCGGATAAAGAGTATCCTTTCATCTTAACCACAGGACGTGTTATTCAGCATTTTCATACCGGAACCATGACCCGTAAGGGCAATGGTCTAAATCAGCTTTATCCTGAACTGCTTGCTGAAATCAACCCTGATGACGCAAAGGAACACAACATCAGCGATGGAGATGTAATTTCCATTACTTCGCGTCGCGGTAACATTAAAGTAAAAGCCAGGCTGAGCGAGCGTTCGGGAAAAGGTCTTATTTTTGTACCGTTTCATTTTCATGAAGCGGCGGTTAACTTACTGACAAATTGTGCGCTTGACCCGGTTGCAAAAATTCCTGAATATAAGGTTTGCGCTGTAACGATGAAGAAAGTTTCTGAAGGAGGGGCCGGCTGATGATCGAATTTTTAACTGTTGTCATTATAAAGTGCATTATCGTTATCGCAGCAGCATTTCTAATTGCCGCATACTCTACCCTGCTTGAAAGAAAACTTCTCGGGCACATTCAGCTTCGCCATGGACCTAAACGCGTTGGATTCCACGGTCTCTTACAGCCCATTGCAGACGGCGTAAAATCTATGTTTAAAGAAGACCTTGTTCCAGATAATGCTGACAAGCCTCTCTTTATTATCGCTCCGATGATCAGTTTGACCTCTGCCCTTTTTCTTTTGGTTGTTATTCCTTTTGGAGATACGATTACCCTGTTCGGCAGAGAAATAACCCTTTATCTTGCTGACCTTGATATCGGTATTCTTCTTGTCCTTGGAATTTCAACCATTGGGTCATACGGCTGTATGCTTGGAGGCTGGTCTTCAGGTAACAAATTCGGCGTTATTGGTGCCCTGCGTGCTTCTGCACAGATGATCAGCTACGAACTTCCCCTGGCATTAGCCGTTATAGCTGTAGTAATGGTTTCTGGCACTCTTAGTCTTGTTGGAATCGTTGAAAGCCAGGCTGGCTTATGGAACATTGTTAAATGTCCTTTTACCTTTATAGCCTTTTTACTTTTTATTATTTGCGGTCTTGCTGAGCTGAATCGCACTCCTTTTGACATGCCCGAAGCTGAAGCTGAACTTGCCTGCGGTTATAATGTGGAGTACAGCAGTCTGAAATTTGCCCTATTTTTCATCGCCGAATATATTCACATGTTTATTTTGGGTGCTCTGACAACAACACTTTTCCTTGGCGGCTGGCACGGCCCGGAACTGCCTTTGATCGGCCCGGGTCTTTCAGGATTATTTTATTTCTTTTTAAAAACTTTTCTAATAATTTTCCTGTGCATCTGGGAACGCTCAACCTTCCCCAGACTCAGGTATGATGAAGTCATGAAGTTTGGCTGGAAGATACTTTTACCGATTTCTCTTTTTAACATTCTGTTTACAGGACTCTGGTTATTAATTTTTAATTAAAATAACGTAAATAACTATGAAAAACCAAAACACTATAAATGTAAGTATTAATCGTCCTAAAGGGAAATACATTCTTCCTCTTTTAAAAGGCATGTGTTATACCCTGAGACAACTTTTCACAAAACCCATAACCATAGAATATCCTGAACAAAAAAGAGAAGTCAGTAAACGCTGGAGAGGGCTGCACCGCCTTAAAACAAATGATAAGGGTGATTTAAAATGTGTTGCCTGCGGACTTTGTGTAACCATCTGTCCGCCTGATGCAATCAAGGTAGTCCCTTATGAAGATGAAGGGGGAAGGCGTTATCCAAAAGAATTTATCATTGATGAGATCCGCTGTATTTTCTGCGGGTTTTGCGCTGAAGCCTGTCCGATGGATGCGATTGAACTGACCAAAGTATATGATTATGTTGATTATAATCGAAATGATTTTATATTTGATATCTCAAAACTAAAAACACCTGAAAAGTTTATTTTCAAGGGAAAGTAGCAATCTTCTTATTTGTTAGGCAATGGAGTCATTCATGGAACCAATACTCTTAATAATATTCGGCGCTCTGGCAATAACCACCTCAATAATGGTGATACTTGCACGTAATACCGTTCACAGCGCACTGTGGATGATCTCATCCTTCTTTTTTCTGTCAGGTATCTACCTGTTGCTCCATGCAGAATTTTTAGCAATTTTGCAAATAATCGTCTATGCAGGCGCTATCATGATGTTCATTATTTATGCAATTATGATGCTGGACACCCGGCAGGAAGATAAAGTTCGAATTCCTGTTTCAAAAGCAAAAATTTCCGGCTGCATTCTTCTTGCTTTTTTATTTGTGGTCCTGCTGTTAATGACATCATTCGGTATTGACCCTGCAGCATCAACCTTAACCGGTTCTTTCACAGACCAATTGGTTGAAAAGTTCGGACATATGGCAGTTCTTTCTAATTATCTTTTTTCTGATTATCTTTTACCTTTTGAAATTGCTTCAATTCTTCTCACCGCAGGTATAGTTGGATCAGTAATATTGGCAAAAAAATAACATAAACTATTAAGTATCGGGTTTTAATAATGTCAGAATTGCAAAATATAAATATATACCTGTTTATCTCAGCTTTATTGTTTGTCATTGGAGCTGCAGGCGCAATCGTTCGCAGAAATGCCATTGTGGTTTTCATGTGTATTGAAATAATGCTGGGCGCCACAAGTCTTCTTTTCATAGCTTTCAGCCGTGCAACAAGCTCGCTTGACGGTACGTTCATGGTCCTTTTTATTATGGCAGTTGCTGCCGCAGAGGCAGCAATAGGCCTTGCTATTTTTATACTGATGTACAGGAAAAAGGGATCTATTGATCTAGATAATTTTAATATTATGAAATGGTAAAGGACAGTATAGATGTTTGACAAAATATGGTTGATCCCTCTACTGCCGTTAATTGGTGTGCTTATTAACGGACTCTTCGGCAGCAGAATAGAAAAAATCAATAAAAGCATTATCCACTGGGTTGCCTGTGGAGCTGTTTTCCTTTCTTTTGTGATAACATGTATCATCTTTGTAGAGATGCTTGGACTTGAACCGGAGCAGCGTCTGTATGAATTCACCTGCTTTAACTGGATCTCAAGCGGTGTTTTAAATACCTATGTCGCATATCAGGTTGACCCGCTTTCCATGTTTATGTGCATGTTTGTAACCGGCGTTGGCTTTTTAATTCATATTTATTCAATAGGGTATATGGCTCATGATGATGGGAAATACTACCGTTATTTCACATATCTGAACCTCTTTATGTTTTCCATGCTCAACCTGATCCTTGCCAATAACTATCTTTTAATGTTTCTTGGCTGGGAGGGTGTTGGCCTGTGTTCTTATCTTTTAATCGGTTTCTGGTTCAGTAAAGAAGAAAATGCCATTGCCGGTAAAAAAGCATTTATTACGAACCGTATAGGTGATTTTTGTTTTATTGTAGGAATGCTGATGCTTTTTTGCGGGCTTGGCGAGCATGGAGTCTGGTCATTCAGGTTTGCAGAAGTTTTTCCCAGTGTTCACCTTCTCTCCCCCACTGTCATCACCACAATCTGTCTTTTATTCTTTGCAGGATGCACTGCAAAATCAGCCCAGATACCACTCTTCATCTGGCTTCCTGATGCGATGGCAGGCCCAACTCCGGTAAGTGCGCTTATTCACGCAGCAACTATGGTAACATCCGGTATTTATATGGTGGCACGGTCAAATATTCTATTTTCACTTTCTCCAACGGCTTTGATGGTAGTTGCCTGGACAGGAGCATTAACAGCGCTTTTAGCGGCATCTATTGGTCTGGTTCAAAATGATATTAAGAAAGTTCTGGCCTATTCAACGGTCAGCCAGCTTGGTTACATGTTCCTTGGACTGGGTGTCGGGGCATATGCTGCCGGCATGTTCCACGTATTAACCCATGCTTTCTTTAAAGCGCTTCTCTTTATGGGCGCCGGAAGTGTAATTCACGCCATGAGCGGTGAGCAGGATATGAGAAATATGGGCGGGCTGCGCACCAAAACACCCATCACCTTCTGGACAATGGCCATTGCAACTATCGCCATTGCCGGATTACCACCCTTTGCCGGATTCTTCAGCAAAGATGAGATTCTCTGGAAAACCTTCAGTAGCGGAAACGTTCTGCTTTGGGGCGTAGGAGCCGTGGCCGCCGGTCTCACTGCTTTTTACATGTCACGGTTAATATTCATGACCTTCTTTAACAAGTGCCGCGCATCCGATGAGGTCAAACACCATATCCATGAGTCACCCAAAACTATGACCTTTCCCTTGATAATCCTTGCAGGACTTTCCATGATCGGCGGATTTTTAAATGTCCCCCATGCACTAAAATACATCGGCTTTCTCGGTGAAGAAAAAGTTCATCATTTACTTGATCCCGGTCATTGGTCTTGGCCCTGACAAAATCCTTCAAAAAGCAGGATCAACCCAGGGTCTCAGCGAGACGGCTCATCATGCTGCTGCGCCGCACCATTCTATGACGCTCGAATATGGTCTCATGTTCCTCTCAATTGCCATAGCACTGGCTGGGATTTATGTAGCATATCTCATGTATATGAAAAACAGAGACTGGCCGGAGAAACTTGCTGCCAGGTTTACAGGTATCCATAAACTTATCTTTAATAAGTGGTATGTGGACGAGATCTATGCCTTTCTTTTTGTCCGGCCTTTTCATGCGCTCAGTAATTTCTTCTGGAAAGGAATTGATATTCCGATAATTGACGGAATAGTTAACGGCATTCCGCGTTTAATAGGCTGGAGCAGTAATGTGCTGAAATATATACAGTCCGGCCATGTTCAAAATTACGCTGTTTCAATCGTGCTGGGAACCCTGTTTTTGTTAATATATTATTATTTGCGGATTATACCGTAAGCATCTACCTGGAGATACACTGATGAATCAGTTGAACTTTCCCATTATCAGCCTGGTAACATTTTTCCCGCTATTTGGCGCGCTTATCTTAATGCTGATTAAAAAGGAAAAAAAAGACGTTCTGCGCACTGCGGCGCTTCTACTTTCATTAATTGAATTTGTTATCTCTTTTCCGATTCTGATATATTTCAAATCCGGAACCCATGAAATGCAGTTCGTGGAAAAAATTCCATGGATCAAGAGTGTCGGCATTAATTATTTCATGGGAATTGATGGCATCAGTTTATGGATCATCATGCTCACCACATTTTTAACCCCTATCTGTATCCTCAGCTCATGGTCCTATATTCAAAAGTGGGTAAAAGAGTATATGATTTGCCTGCTTTTTCTTGAAACCGCAATGATCGGTGCACTGGTATCTCTTGATCTGATTTTATTTTATGTTTTCTGGGAACTCATGCTTATCCCGATGTACATGCTGATCGGTGTCTGGGGCGGGCCTAGAAGGATATATGCCGCAGTTAAATTCTTTCTTTATACAGCAGCAGGTAGTGTATTTATGCTGCTGGCTATTATCTTTCTCTACTACTATAACTACAAAATTACCGGGGTATATACCTTTGACCTGTTGGAACTGTACAACCTGAATGTGCCTATTTCAACTCAGTTCTGGCTGTGCACGGCTTTCTTTATTTCTTTTGCCATCAAGGTGCCAATGTTTCCTTTACACACATGGCTTCCAGACGCACACGTTGAAGCACCCACCGCAGGAAGTGTTATTCTTGCCGGTGTTCTCCTGAAGATGGGAACCTATGGTTTTCTTCGTTTTGCCATGCCGCTTTTCCCCTATGCCACCCATCAGTATGTTCCTATAATTGCCACGCTTTCTGTTATTGGGATTATTTACGGTGCCATGGTTGCAATGGTTCAGACTGATATTAAAAAGCTGGTGGCTTATTCAAGTGTCAGTCATCTCGGTTATGTCATGCTTGGCATATTTGCTCTAAACATACAGGGCATTGAAGGCGGTCTATATCAGATGCTTAGTCACGGAATAAGTACCGGCGCTCTTTTCCTGATTGTTGGAATGCTGTACGAACGCCGTCACACCAGACAAATATCAGACTTTGGGGGTATCGCCAAAGTCATGCCTGTCTTTGCAACCTTTTTCTTAATTGCCACATTCTCCTCAATTGCAGTGCCTGGTACCAACGGTTTTGTCGGTGAATTTATGATTCTGGTTGGTGCTTACAGGACCTATCCTGTTTTTGCAATTATTGCTGTATTAGGTGCTATTCTCGGTGCAATGTATATGCTGTGGATGTATCAGCGTGTCATGTTTTGCCCTCTGGATAAACCCGAAAATCAAAAACTAAAAGACTTAAATCTAAGAGAAATAGTTACCCTTCTTCCCCTTGCTGTTTTAATTTTTGTGATGGGCTTTTTCCCCGGACTGTTTCTGCGCAGCATGGATGCTACAGTTAACCATTTTATAAATAATTATAACACCCGTTACGAAATGTATGCGCAGCAGGAAAAGGACTCGAAAAATATAAAACTTACTGCTCTTCTTGAAGATCAAAAACATATACCTATCTCAATAAAAGATAATACCGGAGGAAAATGATGGATATGCTGGAATTTGTCGTCCCGGCACTAAATATAAAAGTACTCGCACCATTAATCATTATTATCGTTACCGCTTTAACGGTTCTTCTAGTTGGTGTTTTCTCGAGTGCAGAAAAAAAATCCGGGCTTGCATATATGTCCCTTGCCGGAGTTGCTCTAGCCTTGCTGTGTATATTTAAGTTCAGCGATACGGGCATATCTGCATACAATGGAATGTTTATTTCTGATGGCTTTTCGCTCTTTATTTCTGCCATTGTATGCATTGTGACTTTTCTAACTATTCTCATATCCATAAATTACCAGAAAATATTTAAGGTCATCAACTGCGGTGAATATTACTGTCTTCTTTTATTTGCTGCTCTTGGAATGATCTTAATGGGATCTTCCGGCAATCTTATTATGGTCTTTCTTGCGCTTGAAACGATGTCAATCTCTATTTATGCACTGGCGGGTTTCAGAAAAGACAATGAAAAATCAATTGAATCAGCCTTGAAATATTTTCTCCTTGGAGCATTTGCTTCTGGATTTCTTCTGTATGGCTTTGCCCTTCTCTATGGTGCAACCGGCACCATGGATATCCTGAAAATCGGCCAGTTTTTTAAAACAAACCCGGGCGCCCTTCACACACCACTTACAATGTGTGCTCTGGCAATGATAACTGCGGGTTTCGGTTTTAAAATTGCTATGGTTCCATTTCACATGTGGACACCTGATGTGTATGAAGGCGCACCAACCCCGGTAACAGGTTTTATGGCCACAGGTGTTAAGGCTGCTGCCTTTGCCGCATTACTTCGTGTTTTCTTCACCGCGCTCAGCCCGCTACAGCCAGACTGGACAACCGTAATGTGGATTATAGCCGTACTGACAATGACGACAGGTAATGTTCTCGCGCTTGCACAAAATGACCTTAAACGAATGCTGGCTTATTCCAGCATTGCCCATGCAGGATATTTACTTGTTGGTTTTGTTGCCGGAGGCAGCATGGCGCTTGCCGGAATGCTCTTTTATCTTCTCGGATATGCCTTCATGAATTTGGGCGCTTTTGGAGTTTTATCTTTGCTTGGGAAAAAAGGAGAGGAATGTACCAACCTTTCTGATTATGCGGGAATGGGTTTTAAGTATCCTTTGATAGGTCTGGTAATGGCCGTGTTTATGTTTTCAATGGCAGGAATCCCTCCCACGGTAGGCTTTATGGGTAAATTTTATATTTTCACAGCTGCGATCAAATCAGGCTTTATCTGGCTTGCAGTTATTGGTGTAATCAACAGCGTTATCTCTTTATATTTTTACCTCAGGGTTATTGTCTACATGTACTTCAAAGAATCTGATGAAGCCGTTCCCCTTTCAGCTCCTTCACCGGCAATTAAAGCCGCGATTGTTTTAGCTGCAGCAGGTGTTATGGTAATGGGAATGTTCCCCTCATTTTTCTGGAATATGGCAGTGAATGCCGGTTTAATGTAGCTGAAGGTCTTTGATAAATATCCTGTTACCACCCGCTTATAATATCCTCTCCACTGCGTTTAGCAACTTCTTCCTGAAGCTGATGAAACCTTAAACCTACCACATTTAAAAGGTATGACATAAATGTAAATCCGATACTAGTGTCCTTTTTAAAAAGCCTTTCCAGCCGGATTTTCTCAATCTTGAGAACTTTACAGGTATCTGTGGAACAGTAAGCAGAAAGCATTCTTATATTTGGAGAAACAAAACAGGTCCAGCCAAAAACCTGATAGGGGGTTATGGTAGCAATGGTATTTTGCTTTGAAGTGGGTCGTCCCGGCAAATCAAATCGCATATCAATTGTGCCCTCAATCATAACCCAGAGTTCAGTTGCTTCCTCCCCATCAGTAAAGAGACGTTCACCTTGCTTAAATTCTCTTTCTTTACAGTGCTCCTGAACATGCTTTAACTGATCATCATCAAGACCCTTAAAGGCCTCAATTTTGTCCATTATTTCAAGATTAACCATCGTGTCCTCCTTTGGGATATTTTAAAATATTGAAACAATTGGTTATAATATATTCCAGTAACAGCTCTTATTGCAAATATTATTTATTAGTTATATTATTTATATTCTTACCTTTTAAATGACTTGATTGTACTATAGCATATTTAAACTTAACAGCTTTTTAATGCTTTAATAACTTCGCTGAAGATATAAAAACTCTCAATGAATTTTGCATTTTAAGCTATTATTTGTTAATCTTTTAAGAGTAAAAAGAACCAGAATCAGAATAATATTTGATAAAACTGCATCTATAAGGTCATTATCCATGAATAAAACAAATAAAACCGGTTTTGAAGCCGCTTATGACGAAGCCTTTAAGCTTGCATGCGAAGATTTAAAAAATAAAAATATTGAACTCTGCTGCAAAAATGCAGGGGCTGAAATTTGCATGCGTTCGGAGGACAGATCCACGATTACGATTAAATTTATTGAAAAAATTGTAACGATCAACATACCCGAATTTACTTTTACAGTCACAGCTCCGGACACAGTGGATATCTGGGAAAAAATACTAATCCTGCATTACCTTGCAAACGCAAATACCGATGCCTTGACCGGTTCCCTCATAACCTACCGCCAGATCAAATCCGGTTCTGTTTACTTCCCAACATTTGAAAAAAGGAGCATTATACCCTTTACAAAGTTTTTTGCGGAAAATTCAGATTCCTTACTTGAGGTTGCAAACCATATTGGTTCTGAAAAATATGATTCCGGCGATATGGCTATTAAGATCATGGCGTTTCCATATGTCCCTCTTTATTTTGTACTTTGGAAAGGTGATGATGAGTTTCCGCCTTCAGGTAACATTCTCTTTGATGAAACTATAGAAAAAATACTCTCTGCAGAAGATATCGCTGTATTAAGCCAGCAAATCGTTTTCAAACTTATCAATATATCTAAAAAAATTATTACTCATAAATAATAATATTTATATATAAATATTTTATTCTTGGCATCTTCATTTTAAGTACAGGATCAGTCTTTATTCTGAAATTCATTATTAAAATCTGTTAAAATACAACATATTGTGGTATTTTGTTTTTCTTGTACACTGAGTGTCAATTTAATTTATGGGAGAAAGAATTAAGATGAAAAAGAATTTAGAAAATGTTGAAGAAATGGTCTATCCGGGTAGAATTATAATTATCGGTAAAAGTCCAGCATGCGAGGATGTGGTTATGTACGCAATAACCGGCAGAAGTCCTTCCAGCCAGGCAAGGATGCTTCTTATTGATGAAGTTGAAAAAAAGATATTTGTAAAACCCACTGATGAAGAGACCTTGAAAACCGGAAACCCGGATTTACTTGTTTATCCGGCAATTATCTGCGGCAGCGGTATCGCTGTCAGTAACGGCAAACAGACGGAAGATGTTTTTAAGTGTTTAGACGCAGATAGAGATCCGATACAGGTACAGATCGACAGTCTTGTGAACTGGGAATATGAACCTGACGACCCTAACTTTACGCCAAGAATCAGCGGATGCATCACCAGCGGCGCAGCTTTAAGCGTATTAAAACGTGCAGAAGATGGATCTGTCATCAGGAATTATTTTAAAATCCCAATGATTGCAGGTAAAGGTAAGCTCATCTCAACCTATACCGGTGTAAACCAAAATCCCCTTCCCTCTTTTTCTGGTGAACCTCAGGATGTGGAAATACCATGGACGTCTGCTGAAGAAGCAGTAACAGCATTTTACCATGCTTTGAGACCGGCTGATGGAGAACCTGATTTTAGAGTAACCGCTGCTGTGGTTTACTCAGACCCGACAGGCAAACTCACCATGAAAGTTAAAAACAGAAGTTAACAACCACCCGCACTATGTGGGTGGTTTGACATGCCCCATAGGGGCGTGTTCAAAGGCAACAAATAATTTATAAGGAGCGATAACCATGCCCACAGATGTTTCCTCATTTAAAGATGTTTACAAAACAGCGATTACCAGTGACTTTCCCGAAGAAGCAGCACTGCTTCTGGGAGATAAAAAAATACCTTTAAGAAAAATACCGACCCAGTTACGCTACGGGACAAATCCTCACCAACCGTTTACCGCTTATGCGCCTACTGAAAATGCTGCTCTTTCCGTTGGCAATCTTGAAATGCTGAAAGGAGGAAAGGCGGGCCTTTCATTAACAAATCTTCAGGACATGAGCCAGTCCTTAAATATCCTGAAATTCTTTGATAGACCTGCATGTGCGGTGATGAAGCATGTCAATCCATGCGGTTTTAAGGTGCAGACTGAAAATGAGACACTTGAAACAATATATAAAATAGCCCGTGACTGTGATGCCCGAAGTGCTTTTGGCGGTGTTGTCGCTTTTAATGTTACAGTTGATGCACCCACTGCTGAAGCAATTATGGAAACCTTTATTGAGTGTGTCATCGCTCCCGATTTTGATGATGAGGCACTTAAAATTCTGTGTAAAAATGAAGGTACTAAAAAACGAAATAATGGTATCCGCCTTGCAAAAATCTCAAATATGCATGCAATTCCCAAAATATATAGGCGATGATATTACCGGTTTTTATAACATCAGGAACCTTGTTGACGGCAGCATAACATTTGAAATCCCTTATCTGACCCGGGTGAAGTCTGCTGCTGATTTTGTTTCCGACCCAATGGTACCCAACTCAGACCCTGATAAAAACGGGGGAAGGATATTATGGTAAAACGTCAGCCAACAGATCTGGAACTTGATGATTGTCTCACTGCCTGGTATGTCAACATTAATGTCCGTTCAAACGGTATTGTGTTTGTAAAAAACGGAGCCGCCATTGCTGTTGGAACCGGTGAACAGGAACGAATCGGTGCTGTTGAGCAGGCCATTGATAAAGCCTTGAAAAAAGGTCATGACTTAAAAGGTTCAGTTATGTCATCAGATGCCTTTTTCCCTCAGCGTGATTCAATTGACACTGTAGCCGGACATGGTGTCACAGCTGTTGTATGGCCTGCAGGCTCTATGCAGGATGCGGCTGTTATTCAGGCGGCAAATGACCATAATATTGCTTTAATGGCTACACTGGAGCGCTGTTTTCTGCATATCTAGCAAGGTTTAAAACATTAGATAATTTTGAGATCAGACAGGAACACTATGGACAGAGATAAAATAAAAAAATTAACCGCAGAGCTGATTAAAGCAATCGGTGAGGATCCTGATCGTGAAGGTCTTATTGATACCCCAAAACGTGTGGCAAACTCTTTTGAAATGCTTTATGGCGGATATCAAAAAGACCCCAAAGACCATATCACCGTCTTTGACGGTGAAGATTACGACGAAATGATTATCTGCAAAGATATTGATTTTTACTCAACTTGTGAACATCACATGCTTCCTTTCTTTGGAAGAGCCCATGTCGGCTATATCCCCAATAAAAAAATCATCGGCATTTCTAAAATACCCAGGATTATTGAAATTTATGCACGGCGAATGCAAAACCAGGAGCGGTTGACCATGCAGGTGGCTAAAGCAATAAACAAGCTTTTAAAACCAAGAGGCGTCGGCGTGGTTATCAAAGCGCAGCATCTTTGCATGCTGTCACGCGGTGTTGAACGTCAAAATGCGGTTATTACCACATCATCCTTTACAGATTTATTCAGATCTAACCCTGAGACCCGGTCTGAATTTCTAGGTCTAATTAAAGAATAGAACTTAAAGCTAAAAATAAAAAACGCATTGAAGATATTAGATTTCAATGCGTTTTCTAGTTTATATGAAATGAAGAGGCTTGTCTACGCTTCAGTATTATCAAAGCTGTATTTAACTTCCTGATAGCCGGCTCTTAATTTATTTACTTCTTCTTTAACACTCTTTTTTTCAATAACAACCTCTTTCATTAATTCAGCTATCTTTTCCATTTCAGGTTCATTCATACCGTAACGCGTCATTTCAGCCACTCCGATTCGAAGACCTTCCGGATTATTATGGTTCTTAAGCGGTTCATGAGGAAGCATATTCATATTTAGGATTATGTCATTTTGCTCAAGCAGAGTTGAGATCAGACTGCCGCCGCCATATTCATTTACATTAACAGCGACCTGATGACTTTCAGTATAACCGAATTCTTTTGCCTCAACCTTAAATCCCTCTTTTCCCAGAGAAACAGCCAGATGTTTAGCATTTTTAATTATCTGACCCGAATAGTCTTCACCAAACTCCATAAATTCAAGTGTGCTCAAAGCCATCTGCGCCAGCGTACCCAGATGATGATTACTTGAAGATCCGGGAAAAGCTCCCCGGTCAACCTTGCGCCATGATTCAGCATCCATATTACTTAAGATAAGACCGCGCTGCGAACCAAAATATGTCTTATGCGTGCTTGCAGAAACCATTAATGCGCCGTCTTCAAGAGGGTCCTGGAAACGTTTCCCTGCAATCAGTCCGAGGACATGCGCGCCGTCATAAATAATCTTGGTCTTATTCTGCTCACAGACATCACGAAGTTCTGCAATGGGTTCAGGAAAAAGAAAGAGACTCTTACCCAGCACTATAATTTTTGGTTTTATCCGGTTGATCAGATCTTTTGTCTTTTCAACATCAAGATGATAACCGTCAGCAGTTAAAGGAAAGTCAATAATGTTTTTTGTGAATTTTCCAAGTGCTCCCAGACGATGATGGCTGATATGACCGCCGCCCGGAGTTGAATTTGCCATTACGATGTCTTCTTTATTTACAAATTTACTAAAGATGGCTTCATTTGAGTTCGTACCGCTTATCGGGCGTACTTCAGTATGCTCACATTTAAAAATATTTTTCAGATTAAGTTTCAAATCGCTTTCAATCTGGTCAATAAAATTTGTGCCTTTGTAATAGCGTTCACCGGGATGACCTTCTGCATATCTATGGGTAAAGTCAGACCCTGCAAAAGATCTTACTTTTTTGCTTTGAACATTTTCACTGGCAATCAGATTGATACATCTGTCGCGCCATTCATCCTGTTTATTGATCAGATCTGCTGTTTTTTCAAAATTAACTTTGTTCATTCTCTTATTACTCCATTAAAAGTAGATATTAAAATTATAAGAAAAATAATAACATAACCTATTTTGTATTTAAAGTTTTTTTTAAATATCTATTTTTTTATTGACAATTTTTCAAGTGTGAATGAATATTAAAAATTAAGCATACAATATACACCTTTAGTAATTTATTAGTAAGCACCTGTAACTATTTGTATTTACATTATAATGATAATAGATGCGCATACTCATATTTTTCCGGACCAGCAGGCAGAAGTATTTCTAAAAAACACTGCCGAGA